>ERZ772997.54-NODE-54-length-51414-cov-5.27649_pt1 | contig 51414 bp, 45 predicted proteins | sample MGYA00511127_ERZ772997 | MGnify/ENA primary metagenome ERZ772997 (study PRJEB29015, sample SAMEA2738070) | human oral metagenome | biome: human oral; feature: human-associated habitat; material: saliva | place: China | collected 2215 ... | reverse complement strand
TTCTTTCGTGAGCTTCGAGCGGACAAAGAAAGTAGCAAAGAAACCCGAAGAAAAGTACCTCGTTACTTTTGACAGTGAGTTGAGACGGCTCAAAAGTAACAAAAAGCCAATAAGATATAATATCATTCTCTCAAATACAGGTAGATATGTTTGTTTTAGAGGGAACGTTAAGTCATTGTTTGTATTTATCTAAAAACACATGTGGAATACAGTATATATCCCTTTTTGCTCTTGTGTAAGCAACGTAAAGTTTATTCCGGGTTGACGGATTTAATTGATGCAACGTATTGTCATTGTATCCTTTCAAGGTAGTTTGGTTCAATACAATACAAACATCTTGGAACTTATCAAGACCTTTAGATTTTCCCCAATTCTCTGCATAGCACGAGTATTTATTAGCCTCTCTGTAAAACAATTTGATTTTTTCGTTGTCAACAAACAAGGTATCTGCATCATCTTGATTATCTATTAAAATGATTTTTGTATTATCTTGCCAATGAGAAGAAATTTGGATGTGTAATTGTTGCGTGACAAGTTGACAAGTTGTAGGAGAACATCTATAACTGTTGGAAAGCGTAGTCTCGTCAATAGTAACTCCAATCGCAGACCATTTTTTCTTGTATTTATTGTAGTCATTATATAGTCCTTTATTAACATTCCCATCGTTACTGGTGTCGAAAGTATGTTGGTAGAAATCTCCTACAAATAGACAATCAATGGTAGTAGGAGTGATGGCTTGTATCAAATTGAAGTCATGCCCACCAAGGTCTTGAATTTCATCAACCATAAAGTAGTCATAAAACTTCTCTATACGTTCTTTGATCAAATTTGCACAACATTCCAAACACAGCTTGGCAATCCTATTATGGTATAAATACCGCCCTTTGGTTAGGTAAAATAAAGGATTGTTTCGCTTTAATTTTAATGTTTTCTGGTTTGGCATATCCCATGTGATACCTTTTGCTCGAACTTTATCCTTGAGAAAAGGGCGATAACATACACGTATTAAGAATTGGAAATATGACATAAGCGTTATATTTTGAGGTACATGACCAAAAGTGTTAATTATGCGTTGGCGGATATTTGCTAAATTATTATCCGTGTAGGTAACTATCAAGAAACGCTGTTCCAAGTTTAATTTATTTATCAAGTAAGTCGTTTTCCCAGATCCTGCGACTGCAAGCATTAAGCGTCTATCCATCTTATTGCATCTTGTATATATTGAGGAACAACAATTGTATCAGCTTTATTCTTCAGCAACAAATATGCTGCTTCTGCCTTATTCTTAAGCATATAATCCACGGTGGCTAATCTACGTCCATGAGTTTGAAATTCGCTATCGCATATGGCTTGATTCTCTTGATAAATACACACTTCGAAAGTGTTCCTTGTGTTATCTGTATCTGAATAAATTTTGATATTGGGAAACTGATTTTGGGTATAATCCGAGTAATTATTCGTTACATTAACAGCATAATCATGATCATTGTCGGTTATTACCGCTACTTTATTATTCAATAATTTTGCTACGTCCAAATATCTTTTGAAGCATTTCCCACCAACAACAATAACTCCTATTCCACTTGAAGAAAGTTCTTTAGCAAGCGTTCTTTTATACAAAGCCTCCATTAAAATAAACTCCGCATCTCCTTCTACCAAGATGGATTTCGGAGATAATACAAATTGTAGCATATTATTATCTGGAGCCTTTATGAAAAAATCAGCGGTATCATCAGGTAAAGCCCCCAAACTAACAACTTTGGTAGATGAACTATTAAAAAGCAGGCATTTTTTCAGGTTTAATCTTGTAGCAATAAGGTCGCAATGAGTAGAGATAAAGAGCTGTCGATTTTGAGACCCTCTTATAAGTTCAATAAGTTTCAGCATCTTTGTATAGCTCAAATGATTTTCTGGTTCTTCAATCAATACAGCATCAATACTATTGACAGCCCTGTTTATAGAAAGTTCTGTTTTTATAAAGCACTGAGTGCCTGTTCCCTTATTTTCTAATGGAATATCATTCTCTAAAAGTGTAATATCCGTTTCTATATTATCATCTGCCGATTCCCTAATAGCAAAGCTATAAGGTTGTATTAAAACGTTATATTGAGCTAATGTCTGAGCTTGGAAACGAATTTTACTGTCCTTGTAGGCAAACCTTGCATTCACACGTTGTACATCGGTCAACTGCGCATGATAAATATCATTCACATAGTCACGCATGGCACGAGGGCTACCTATTGTAGAATTGTCAATGAAGATATTATTTAGTTTTTTCGTGTAAGCATTAAATGATTCGCCTGCAAAGGTTTCAAATGTGATTTTATAAAATTCCAAGGGAAAAGAAACATCTGGGTTTTGTAATAATTGGGCTACCTGTTGACTATAATCATCATTGAGTGTGCAACATAGCCTGATACCTGAACATAAAAGACCGAGACTATTGTTCATACCTTCTAACAACGGATCGGGGTGATTGGAAAAGTAGAGTTCCACATACATCTCTGGAATATTGTTCAAATCTCGATTTCCATTCATATATTCATGCATGGTTTCAATATTAAAAAGTTTGTCGAGACCAATATTTTCGATACGTGTTCTACTTCCACGAGCAACAATATCTATCGCTTGCAGAATTGTGCTCTTTCCTGATTCATTATCTCCAATAAAAATATTGATGTCAGGATTTACGTCAAAAACCAGATCTTTGAATCTTTTGAAATTATGTAGTTTTATTTTTGTTATGACAATCATTTGTTTTTTTACTATTTATATTATTTGCAAAGTTACTCATTCATAACAAGAAAGGCGAATAAAACAGCAAGAAAACGCCTCTTGCGGAGCATAAAAATGTCGCAAGAGGCGTGTTTGAAAATCAGGGTACATAAAACAGAGCAAACTCCACCCTTCGTCGTTTAACCAGTCCTCTGAGGACTTTGCCCTTATATCGGCAGAAAGAGATAAATTCACGGTAGAAATTTCTGTCGCCCGACTCTATCTTCCGCAGTAATTGGCTCTTGGGATGTTTGCCGTATCCCAGCAATCTGCCCGTCCCGACATTGTAGGACAGGACGGCAAGCAGCAAAGCATCCTTGCCGTAGTCCTTGAACATCATCAGACGTTTCATCAGGTCTGCTCGAAGCAGGGAGTCCGCCTGCCGTTCCGTCATCGCCGCCGTGAACTGCTCTCCGGGCAGAAGCTGATGACCATAACCCACATAGGGATACTCCTTCCAAGTATGCAAGCCCTCGAAGTGCTTGATACAGACAACGGCACGCTCGAATGGAGGGAGTGAGAGTAGTAGATTTCTTCCGTCCTGAGCCGAAAGCCGTAAACAGGAGAGACAGACAAGACAAAAGATGATAAGTTTACTTCTTAACCTCATCTTTCTTCTCCTTTTCCTCGTCCCTTTGACTGTTGAACTCAAACGAGAGTTTTGCCTTCTGTCCGAAATTATCCTCCACATACACATCTATCGTCTGCTGGTCGGTGGAAGCAGATGTGTAGTATAGCCTGAACTCTTCTTTAGTGAGCGGATAGCGGTCATTGGGTTTGAAGACCGTACCGTTATCCATTTTTAGCGAGCCTTTGCCGTCGGGTTGGAAATATCGGATGGTGTAGCGTGCATCCTCAAATCGTCCCTGTCGTTTGAGCGTACAGCGTATCTCCGCCGTCTGCCCTTTTGCGATGTGCTTCTGCACCGGCATTGTCTCTACCGTGAACGGGTACGCCTGCTGAATATCCAGCTCGTGATCACAAGCAGATAGACAAAACCCTGCGAGGGCAAGCACTCCCATTACCCCAATCGTATTCAATATTTTCTTTTTCATTGTTCATTATCGTTTTGTTGTTCGTTATATATTGTTCCCTGCATTCTTGGAAAGCAGAAACTCATTCAAATCCTTGTGGTCAGCATACAGGGAGGAACGGTCGATAACCTTCTCCCCGAAGCACTCATGCAGCCTTTGAAAAGTCCTTCGCCCCGCCTCGTCGTTGTCGAGATAGCATTCTATCTTTTCATATCCCTTCAAGGCTTTCACAGCTTTCTCCACGTTGGAAACGGAATTAAGGACAATCCAATCCGAAGCAATGATGCCCATTTGCATAGCCGAGAGGTAATCCATAAAGCCCTCGAATACGGCACATACGTCCGAGCCGTTACGCTTCAAGGAAATGTCCTTCGGTGGTATGCAACCCTTGAAAAAGCGGTTGCGCAGTTCCAATCCTCCTGCATTGTTACGAAAGCCGATGGCATAGTATCGTTTGCCATACACACGGTATCGGATCTCCTCGCAGTTGGGTATGGCAACGTGGGCATTGATGCCTCTTTCTTTCAAGTAGCCCAGCAGTCTGGCATCTTGCAACGGGCGTACCCATATATCCTCGAAGATGGGTTCTTTCTCTTCATTCCTTTGTGGGCGTTCTATAACGGGAAACGGACACGTTCCGCTCTTGGCGATGAAAGCCGCCCGCAGGAGGAAATCCTCGCTTCCGATGAACGCTCCTGCCAAGTCGAAGATGTCGCCCCCATTGCCCGTTCCAAAATCGAACCAAACATTCTTGGCGATATCAACTTTGAAAGAGGGTGTCCGCTCCGTGCGGTACGGAGCGGAATACCACAAGGCATTTCCTTTCTGTTTAGTCGGATGAATCCCCATTACGCTGAGGAAGTCCGCAATGGGGATTTCTCTCATCTGTCGAACGTCCATCAGTCCAGCATGATTTTCAGTCCGACACCATACTGGGTATGGAAACGCTCCGTAGAGCCTCCCCACAGGCAACGCTCCCTGCCATAGAGCAGTAGCACCAACCTGTCCGACAGAAAGGTCTCCGCCTGTAGGGTGATTGCCCCACCGTAGATAAAGCCATCCTTATTGCGTAGCGTCGAGCCGTCAAAGAGCCGTTTCTCTCCGCCATTGACCGTCTCGTATCCAGCCAAGGCGGAAACACCTGCGGAGAGGAAAAAGGTTTTACTTCCGTCTGAAAGCACGCCAGAGAAGAAACCTCCCTCGCCCGTGAACTGCTCCACAGGTATACGCCTTTCTCGATAGGGGTGGTATCTTCGGAGATACTCCGCCCCAAGCACCCATTGATGCCCGCCTTTGGTGTAGGTGGCAAGCGAAGCCCCGAACGTATAGCCCGTTTCATTCTTGGAAGAGGGAGAATAAAAACCGTCCGCCATGCCTGCGGTCAGGCGTATACCTTTCATCTTGGGCAGACAACGCTGGGCGTGCGCCTGCCCTGCAAAGAGGGCAAGCGACACGACAAACAGGAAAAACAAAGACTTTCTCATACTACTTCACTTTGAGTTCGTTGATTTCCCTCGCACGCACAAGATCTTCATTCTCCACAATGAAAGACTGGTGTCTTCCGCCGTTCTTCTCGTGTATCTCCACAATGAGATGCTTGTCATCGGGGATGGTGAACTTTTGCAGGGTGAATACCGTGCGTTCGCTCTTCTGCCCCGCCACGCAGGTGGTGTAGTTGTAGGCACGCAGCGGAAGCAGTACCTGCTCCTGCATGGCCGTCTGTTTGGCGACCTTCTTGTCCACAATCTTGAACGTAATGAAGTCGATGTCGAACGGCACGTTGGACTTGTTGCGCAGTTCCGTATAGAAGTACAGCAGCCCGTTGTGCGAGTACAACCCTCTGAGCAGGTACTGGACACCGAAAGACTTGCTGCCGATGTGCTTCACCGTCCGCTTGTCCTCCTTGTGAATGGATTTCATGATGAGCCTTACCAGCATCGGGCTTTCGCTTCCGAGTTCCTTGAGATAGACCTCCATTGCGTTGTTCGGACGGTTTACGCTCTCCCCATCGTGGATGAAGTCCGCCATCTCCACATTCAAAAGCAACGGTTCGTCGGCATACTTGACATTAAAACAATAGAATGCACCGTCCTCCGTGATGACACTCATGTTCGTTTCCTCCCGGAAGTTCTTGACCGTCGCTTTCACACGGATAACGTTTTCTGCCCCGTCCGCCTTTCCCGCAATGAGGTTGGGCGAACCCAAATCCACATAGCGCACGGCAGAGGGGAAGATGATGTGTACCGTCTTGTCGTAGGTGATTTCCAAGCCGTGGGGTGGTATCATCCGCTCAAAGGCAATTTTGCGAGTCAGCCCCTGATAGAGATCTCCGCTTGAAGTCGTTTCCTGTGCGTTGGCACAGACTGCGCCCAGCATCAGGGCGATGGCTAAAACTGTTCTTTTCATTTTTACTTTGGATTAAAGTGGTGAATAATAACTGTGAATTACTTGTTTTCAGGTTGGTAGATCAATACCTTGTATCCTGCTTTGAGATGTACCTTGACGGAGCGCATTTTCTTTGAGAAATACTGCGAAGTGCCTTGTATCAGCCCCTTGCCCAAGTCGGCGGCAAGCTGTGCGCCCGCATCAGTGGAGAAGTTCATACTACTGCCTGCGGAAGTACCCATTCCTGCGACAATCTCCTTGGCGGCACTGCGTTCCATCGAGCCGGGGATGAATATCCCAGCTTGTCCGTCCATATCGTACACCGCCAACTCCACGGGGATGATGTTCCCGTGATATTCCAGCGAAGAGATGAGTACGTTCAGGCGTTCACCCTGTATCTTCGCTACGCCGACCACCGAGGTGTTCCGAGGGATTTCCCTACCGGATACCAGCATCGGCTCCAAGAGACGGAAACGTACCGTTTGCCCGTCCGTAACCGTCTGTCGGGTATGCACACAGGCGGAGATGGTATTCTTCTCCGTCAGCGAGGCTGTTCCGATGGCGGTATGGAATATGTAGTTCCTCTCCTTGACATATTCGGAGCGGAAAGTCGAGTCGCTCATCGGCTGTGCCAGAGCCGACACCACTTGTTCGCTCACGGGGGCAATGGGAAAGGCTGCCGCCTTCCCGTTTCGGATGGTTACGACCGCTTTCCTTTCGGAAGCCGTCTCCCCGTCCGATGCCAATGGCATATTGGAAGAGGACTGTCCACCACCCGACGGCATATACTTTGCCGCCAACTGATAAGACTTTTCAAGTAGTGCCATTTGGTCGTTTACAGTTATGGCAGGCGACTGCTGTTCGCTACTCATACGGTTTTCCAACTCTGCCAATCGGGCACGCAACTCCTCTTTTTCAGGGTCTTCCCTCGGTGTTTCATAGAAGTTGCCGAGCGTGCGGTTGATGTCTTGGTAGGCGGATGCCGAGGCGTGAAAGCCGGCTTGCGTAGCGGAGTATCGGGAGGTATATTCCTCTCTTCCGTCCAAGGGGTCAGACTCCCAAGCGGATGCTTCGCCCGCTCCCTGCGAAGCCTGCCCACCGGTCATTTCACCAAAGAGGGAGCTCAGACTCTGCATCGCACGGTTGCGCTCCTGCTCTTTCTCCTCCATCATCTCCTTCTCGTAGGCTTTCTTTTTATCACCGATCAGTTCGGCTGCCATCGGGTCAGGGACTTCCGTGTTGAACCCCTTTGCCTGTTTCTCCCCTTCTTTCTCCGATGGAGCGAAGATGAGCCACATAGAGCCTGCAAAAAGCAGGAACATCAGGGGGTAAATGACAAACTTTTTTCGCCTTTGTCTCTCTTCCTCCGTCAGCTCAGGCGAGGTGCTCGTATCGGAGGCTGTCTTTCTTTTGAATGGGAACATAATCGTAATACTTTAATAGGTTAATACTGTCGTTGGGATAGAGCCGCCTTACGTCAGGGGCTTCTATATGCTCGATTGCCGGTAACGTTTCCTCTTCAGAGTCTCCGTCTGAGAAGATACGGTACAAACCGTTGAAGAAAACATAGTTGGCAAGTATGGCGAAAAAGAGAAGCATCGTCAGGACGACATACAGCCTCAGATGAGCGGGGATGTGTCCGCACAGGCGGCGGAGTCTTGCCTCCGCTCCCTCCTGCATCATTCGGAACAGACTTTTCTTTTTCATCGCTTACGGGTACTGATGTCCTTGTTCTCCACAATCTCGAATCCTTCGATATTGAAGCCATTCGGATTGTCATCGCTACGGCTCGTATTGAGCAGGCGGCATACGGTCACGAGACTGCGCTCGGTCACGTTGGTCGCACGGATAATCATCTGCCGGGCATACGTCCGTACCGCATAGGGATAGCGGTCGAAGTCACAGAGCACGCTGTCCACCTGCACGACCTGATTGATATTTCCCGCCACGATACGGTTGTAGTACCCTTTCTCAGAGAAATCCCGATAGTAATTGTAGGCACTCTTGTCTGCCAAGAGCAGCGCACGGGAGATATTCCCCTCGATGGCACTCTTATCGGGCGAAAGAGTGAAGAACAACTCGTGGAAGCGGCGCACGTGCTCCTTGGCTTCCGCGGGTCTGTTCTGCGACAGATCCTGCGACAAGGCGAGCATCAGCGACTTACCGCCATCCAACACATAGATTTTCTGCCTCTGGGCTTCGGCAAAGGAGTAGGCACTCCATACCGAATACCCCGCAAGGAGAGCACACAGGCAGACGACGACCAAGGTAAAGAGGCGTATCTGCCTGAAACTTGTTTCGATATTCTTTAATGACTTAAATTCCATAGCATTTCATTTTTGTTTATTATTCGGGAGCATTTCCGCTTCTCCTGCGGAAAAGCTGCCCTGCCACCTTCTTGGCTTTATGTCCCGCACTATGCAAGACCTGTTTTCCGTGTCCTCCGGCAAATCCACCAACGGCTCCGCCCGCAGCACCTGCGATACCGGCACCCTTTCCTGCCGCATAGTTCACGTTTTTACCGTAGTTACCCGCTCCTCCGGCTTGTATTACCCAGCCTGCAACCGTTGGAATGGTGAAGTAGCCGATAATGCCGATAATCATGAAGACGAGGTACACCCCGTTCGAAGCATCTATCGTATAGGTGGGATCATTCTGCAACTGCGTGATGTCGTGTTTGAGCATCAGTTCCTGAATCTTTGCCAGCATCGAACTGAACAAGTCCGCCACAGGCAACCACAGATAGATGGAGATATACCTCGTGAACCATTGCGTGAGGGTGCTTTGGAAACCGTCCCACACGGAGATGGCAAAGGCTATCGGTCCCAAAATGGAGAGGACAATCAGGAAGAATGTCCGAAGCGTGTCGATGAGCAGGGCGGCAGCGGCGAAAAGAAGTTCCAAGAACTCCCGTACCATATTGCGAAACCATTTCTTGAAATTGTACATACTGCGTTCCACATACATACCCGCTATCGTCGCCATATCCGAGGGAGAGATACCGAGTTCATCCAGTTTCTTGTCGAACTCTTCGTTACTCACCAGATAGGCTGTTTCGGGATTCCTCACCATCGCCTCGTATTCCAGCTTATCCCGCAACTTGCGGTATTCGTCCATGCTGAAAGTCTGCTTTTCGAGCATCTTGTGCGTCCCCTGCACAACGGGACTGAGCACGCCGTTGATGGTGTCCAAGACCATCGGAAAGAAGAGGATACAGAGACCGAGCGCAAAGGGACGGAGCAACGGATAGACATCGATGGGTTCGGCACGAGCCAAGGTCTGCCACACCCGAAGTGCCACATAAAAGAGCGCACCCAAGCCCGCAATGCCTTTGGCGACACCTATCATGTCACCACACATAGGCATCATCTCCGTGTAAAGCGAACGGAGGACTTGGTGCAGGTTGTCAAATTCCGCTCCCATGATTACCAATACCTTTCGTTGTCCGTTCCATAGAGCGAAAGCACCCGGTCGGTGTCCTGCTGCTTCTTGGCTCTGAGATAGCTCACGGAGATGTTCTTGTTCGTGTAGTAACGCACAAGGTTGCGGTAATCCCTGATTTCCTTGTAGCAGCGATCCACCACGTCCATACGCTCCTTGTCGGTCATCTTCAGCGTGGTGATGTTCACTACCTGCTTGAGTTCCTTGAGCAGGTTGTTGCTCTCTCCGAGCAGTTTGGTGTAGCCGTTGGCAATGGCGACCAGCTCTTCCGGACGGAAGTTCGGGTCAGAGAGCATCTTCTTGTAGTTCTTCACATAGATATCGGAGATTTCTCCGACCATCAAAATCGTCTCCTTTACCCGTTGGGCGTCCCGCACGAGGTTGTTCACCTTTTTCAGGGCATCGTAGTATTTCTTGCTCTCATTGTAGAGCTTCTCGACCTCCTTGAAGTTGTCAAGCGTGTTCTTGACCGTCTTGGAGGTCTGCACGATTTCCTTGGTCGTGTTGATGATACTCTGTGCAAGATTGGTGGGGTCTGTGACCACCCACTGGGCGTGTGCGCTGCCTGCCAAGAGGCAACCGCACGCCATAAGCATTAAAATTTTCTTTCTCATTTTTCAAATTGATTTTAGCGTAGATACAATGTCGTTCGAGCCACTCGGAAAAATCAGTCGAGTAAATCTGAAAATCAGTCGACTGTTTTCTTGAAATATGACGTCATATTTTTCGGACTTGTTGTATTACGCGGTTAAACATTCATTGATTACTCTTCTTCGGCGAGCTGCCTGACGGCAAGCTCCATATTCCCGCCGAGTTGCTCGGCACGGGCAAGTACGCGCATCTTCTCGGTCTCCTCCGTCGTGTAGGTGAGGTATTCGGCTTTCGACACTTCGGTGGCATAGACAGCAGACTGCACACCTCCCAGTCCGATCCACACCTCCTTGTACGACCGTGTGGCATCGTTGCTCTGGTTGATGGAGAGTATCTGCCCCCGCTCCTTGTCCGTCAGTCCCAAGAGTGCCTGAATCTGATCGAACTTGTTCATGTACTTGCGCTGGTCAAGCAGTATCTTGCAGTCGGAGTTGTTGATGATGGACTCCTTGACAATGTCTGAGGAGATGATGTCATCCACCTCCTGCGTCACTACGACCGCCTCACCGAAGAATTTTCTTACCGTCTTGTAGAGATACTTGATATATCCCGCCATATTCGCGGACGCAATCGCTTTCCAAGCCTCCTCAATAAGGATGACTTTCCGTATTCCCTTCAGACGTCGCATCTTGTTGATGAAGAGTTCCATAATGATGATGGTGGTAATGGGGAAAAGGATGGGATGATCCTTTATGGAATCGATTTCGAAGACGATAAAGCGGGCGTTCAACAGGTCGAGCTGCTTGTCCGAGTTCAGCAGGTAGTCGTATTCGCCACCTTTGTAGTACGGCTCCAGCACGTTGAGAAAATTGGCCAAGTCAAAATCCTTTTCCCTGACCTTTTTCTCACGGAGCAATGCCGAGTAGTCGGTGGTGAGATACTCGTAAAAGCTGTTGAACGAAGGAACGAGACCGTCGTCCGTCTTGATACGCTCGATAAAGAGTGAAACGGCATTGGAAAGGGCGACCTCCTCCGAACGGGTGGCTGGCTCGTTATCCTTCTTCCAAAGGGTCAGCAGCAGTGTCTTGATGCTCTCCCTTTTCTCCACATCATACACCTTGTCGGTGGTATAGAAGGGATTGAAGCTGATGGGGCTCTCATCCGAATAGGTGAAATAGACCCCATCCTCGCCCTGCGTCTTGTGGCGTATCATCTCGCACAAGCCCTGATAACTGTTTCCCGTGTCCACCAAGACGATATGGGTGTTCTGCTCCCAATACTGCCTCAAGAGGTGGTTGGTGAAGAACGACTTGCCACTGCCCGAAGGACCCAAGATGAATTTGTTTCGGTTCGTGGTGATGCCTTTCTTCATCGGCAGGTCGGAGATGTCGAGATGAATGGGCTTGCCGCTGCGGTCAGCCATCTTGATGCTGAACGGCGAGAGCGAATCGCGGTAGTTGGTCTCTTCGTTGAAGAGGCAGACCGCCTGTTCGATGAACGTGTAAAAGCTTTCTTCTGCGGGGAAGTCTGCTTCATTACCGGGAATGCCCGCCCAGAAGAGCGTCGGCACATCCACCGTGTTGTGTCGTGGCTTACACTCCATCAGTGCGAGTTGGCTGCCCACGTCGTTGCGGATACGGCGGAGTTCCTCCTCGTCCTCGCTCCACGCCAAGACGTTGCAATGACAGCGGACGGAGGTAAGCCCGAAGCTGTGTGCCTCGTTCAGATACTCGTCAATCCATTGCTTGTTGATTTGATTGGAGCGACTATAACGGGAGAGCGAGTGCATGTTCCGTGCGCTCTTCTCGAAGCGTTGCAGGTTCTCCGCACTGTCGTCAATCAGCACATACTGGTTGTAGATATGGCTGCACGGCAGCAACAGTCCTACGGGAGCAGCGAAGGAGAGGCGGCAGTCGCTGCGGTCGGTGGACAGGCGTTCATAGCGCATATCCGTACCGACCAGTCCGGGCAGGTCTTCCGTATCGGAGAGGGTATGCAGGCAGAGCCGCTTGTCGCCGATACGCATCCGGTCGGCTTTGAGGTCGATGTCCTCCAAGACCGTCGTGTCAGAGAGGGAGAGCGAGAAATACTTCTCTATCAGTCCCGGTTTTTCCTCCGTGCCGATAATCTCTTCTTCCCTCAGGCGAGAGAGATGAATAAAACCGCACTCGTTCATAATCCGCTCGAACTGCTCGGTCGCTTCGAGAAACTTGCGGGCGGTATCCTTGTCCCGTACCTCCTTGGGGATGATATGTCCCCGGCAGAGGGTGGAGAAGTTGCTTTGCTGCCGGTTGCGATTCTTGGTCGTCTTGGTCAGGAACAGGTAGCAGGCGTGATTCAAGAACGGTCGCTCATTGAAGTGTCGCTCGAAACTGCGGGAGAGGAAACTCATATCCTCCTTTTGCAAGTCCGGACGGTAGCCCTCCTTGACAAACCAATCCTGCTTGTGTACGACGCTGTAGGTCGGCAACACCTTGATTGCCTTTACCCAAGAAGAATGGATGGCGGCATACTCCGCACTTGTCACTGTATAGAGTTCGGGAAGCTCGACCCGAAAGGCGACCGTAATGTCGGCGTCTTTCGAGAGGATACAGCCCTCTTCGACGGCAAGCAGCGGAAAGCGGTTCTCCAGCGTGGTGGCTTTCAATAGGTTTCTCATTCTTCGTCCTCCTTTCCTTCGTTCATTCTTTTATGCTCTCTTCTCTTTCGTCTCGGCAGTTCCTTGTGCCGCAGCAGACGGGGAATGCGTCGCCGGTTGATGAGGTAGCGGGGATGGCTGCGCAGCGCGGAACGCTTCATCAGCCCGTGTTCCCCGTACTTCCTGTTCAGGGAGAAAGTCTGCCACACCAGAATGGATGCGGAAGTCCCTCCGAAGCCGATACAGATCCATTGATTGACACCCACCATATAGAGGATGACAAACAGCACGAAAAGGGCAAGCAACCCTCCGGCGAAAATGAACAGATACTGGCTTTTGAGTCCCTGAAACTCTACCGAGCGACCGATCCCCTTGTTGATGGGATAGGTCTCCATAGGCTTAGAGGAAGAAACTTCTTAAAATGGTGGCTGCCACGATAAGGAAAATACAGGCTCCGAACCAGCTCGCGGCGGTCTTCGAGGTGTCCGGATCTCCGGACGAGAACTTTGAATAGACCTTTACCCCTCCGATAAGCCCGACGACTGCACCGATGGCGTAGATGAGTTTTGTGGCAGGATCGAAATAGGACGTTACCATGTTGGTGGCTTGGTTGATGCCTGACAAGCCGTTGCCTTGGGCAAAGGCAGAATAGGCGGAAAGCAGCAGAACGGCTGCGATAAGAAAATGTCTTTTGGTCATAAATCTTTGTTTTGTGCCGAGAGGATTGGATATATCCTCCCGACGGGTGAATACTGTTGTTACTTTCGGATGTTAGTGGTGGCTCTCTTAGGGTCAGCCGTACTCTTTTTCTTTCATTGCTTGTTGCATTAAAGGATTTATACTATTGGGACAAAACCATTCGGAAGGGGCGTTATGCCTTTTCGCCGCTGTAAAGTTCCTCGAAACGGGCACGGACGATTTCATCGATCGTGGCTGAGCGTTTCGCATCGCTTCGGAGCGTTTCCATCAGGCGGGTTCCTTCCAACGCTCTCAGCGTATCGCCGGTACTTTGTCGCTCTGCTTCGGTGTGGGCGTGGCGGTGAATGACCGACAAGGCTTCCAGCACCCGTTCGAAATCAATTCCCGTGGCATATTCGCTTTTTCCCGATACGGGAAGTTCTTCATCTTCCTCTTCTTCAAAGGATGGAGCATCCGAAGACTCATACGTTAAAGGAATCTCGTCTATGTCGGGTAGATCATCTGGCTCTTCCGATGGTTCTTGTCCGTTTTCGAGGGCAAATATAGAAGCCTTTTTTGCTTCTGCCTCGTCTTTTGGATAACTGCGTACTTGTGGCACCGAGTGGCTTATCTTAAAGCGACTCTTACCGATGATTTCGGCTTCACGGACCGTTTGACAAGGCTCTTTTGGGGGTGTTCCCTTCTTTTTTCTTTTCCCCTCATACAAGAGAAAAAGAAGCAACCACAAAAGGTAGAGTAAGAGAAGGACAAGGACTATTCGGTACATAGGCGTTGCAGGATTTCGTGAAGCTCATTACCTAACTCAATACAGAGCCTGCTCAACTTCCCTCCGTGGGGTGGGAAGAGGGTGCATACCCCTCTTCTGCGTTCGGAAAGCAGCGGACGATACAAACGGGAATGGCTCAATGAGGTCTGCATCAAGAGGACTCCCGTTTCATCGGAAAGGGTGCGACAGCGTTCGTTGGCATCCTCACGTTCCCAAGCCTCTATCATATTGCGAAGCAGGTAAAGCTCCCTGATATTGCCCTTACCCATTGTAAGTATCTGCTCTCCCAAGATGTCTATGAAATGGCGGACGGCTTCCATATCCATCGGATTGCCCGTAACGGGAAAGACGGCGGCATCCATTGCTGAAAGCAACTCCACCGTCCCTTCGGTACGCATCAATGGGGGGAGGTCGAAAAGAATGCATCGAGGATGGCTGTCCACACAGTGTTGCTCCACTCGCCTCAGGGCTTCCCGCACCGGAGTGCAGATAATCGGATAAGGGGCATAGGCTGTCCGATGTTTCAGGCGCATCAGCCTTTGATGATTCAGGTCTTCCGACTCTTGCTGTCGCAGACGGGCGATGGTATAGACGGGATGGTTGCAATCCACGACAGCGACATTGCATCCTCTGTGGTAATGCAGAATGCTTGCGGAAAGTACCGTAAGCGAGGTTTTGCCGACACCTCCCTTGGGGGAAGCGATGGCGAGATAAATGGGTTTACTCATATTTTCTCTTTTCTTTGAGTGGGTGAATACTATGTCTTGATAAATCGTTTGTAATCGAAACTGCCTGACTGAACCTCTTTCGGAGCTTCTTCGGCAACGCGCTCCAGCAGCTCGCGGACACGTTCTCCGGCCGCTTTCTTAATCGCTTGGAACATCGGGGAGTCGTGTATCTTATAGATGGTTTCAGCGGCTTTCGCGGCTTCCTCTATCGGGACATTCTTGCAGGAGAGGACATTACCCATTTGTTGCAGCTCTTCCGCGGTGATACTTTCCGAAAGAGAGCGGCTTTCACCTTGGACTTCCACCAATACATAATCCTCTTCCTCTTCGGGGATGGACGTAGAGGTCTCTTCCGACATTCCCGTTTCAGGCGTCTGTTCCTGTTGCTCTTCTTCGATGGGCAACTCGGCTAAAAGGATATTCTCCTCTTGGGAGAGTTCCTTCTGGGGGATGCGGATGGTAACGACGAATTTCCCCTTGCCTCGTTCTCGGAAAAAGAGCTGCAATTCACGGTAGAGTTTCACGGCACTCCGATAGCGTCCGTACAGGAAGCGGGCGACCTGTACGCTGCCGAGATAGGCTAAGCTTACCGACAGCAGAATGACAATCACCTGCTTCATCGCTCGAAACGTTTACGGAACTGTTGCTCAAACAAGGTGTCTATCTCATCACGGTGACTCTCTAAGTGATGCCGGAGGATATGCTCTACGAATGCCCCAATCGTCAGTTTGCCTGCGGCTGCCACATAGACGATTTCGGAAATCTCTTCCTGTGTCTTTTTGGAAATGAACACGCCCTTTCGGTCTCCGATGTTCAGGGGTTGCAGAAAGGTGGTTTCGTAATCGCTCTTCTCTTCCTGAAGGAGACCTGTAGTGTGTCCCTCGGAATGCTCGATGAGCGTGGTGGAGTTACGGATGGTTACTTTTGAAGAGACGCTTTTTCGTTCTCTGCAGGACTCTTTGCCTGCCATTGGTCGGTTTGTTTTCTGTTTCATATCACAATAATTTCTTGAAGTTCTTTTCACTTAATCGGTTGATTTCTTCCTTGTAGTCCTCCAAATGTTTGAGAAGGATGTTTTCCACGTACATACCCAATGTCATCTCTCTCTTTCGGATGAAGAGGACGATTTCCGACAGTTTGTCCTGCAACTCCTTGGAGATGTAGATTGCCTTGCGGTCGTATAGGTCATTGCGGTGCATGAAGAGTGAGATGTAATCTCCTTTGGCGGTATTCTTGCGACGTGTTCGGATGGGGAGTTGTGGTTCTTCCAAAGCCTCTTTCGGTGTTTCCGAAACAGACTCATCCTCCTCTTCGCCTGTGGGAGGGGGTGTTATCTCGCTCTCTTTCTTTTTCATCGGGATACCCTGTGAAATCAGTTCCCGGATAGCGGTGGGATCTATCGCCCCTTTATTCTTTCCTGCCATATGCTTCAGGTTTTACGATGGACAAGATTTCCTCCACAAGCTCTTTCAGACGACTGCCTCTAAGCAGCATGCGGGAGGCGGGAAAGATGGTTGAACGGAAGAGGGTCGTACCCTCCTCCATTACCTCCTTTTTATAGCGGGTCGTATTGGGGACTGCCGTCTTCAAGACAGGAAGTCCCAACTCGGCAATGACCTTTTCATACATCGCATAGAGGGGTGTTTTCTCTCTGCCATCCACCATGTTCCAAAATAGGTAAATCCCTTTGTTGGCAGTGTCTGTATTGTCGGTTATCGCCTCCTTGATGATGGCTGAAAAGCTCAGCGTGCTTTCCAAGGATATACGGTCGGCGGAGATGGGTGTGAAAATATAATCCATACCGGAGAGGGTGGTCAGCACACCGTCATTGTTGATGGTTCCGGGCAGGTCAAAAAAGACGAAATCCGTATCCGGCTCGTGCGTTTCCAGATATTCCCTGACCGTATCCACGGCTGCCTCTGCCGTGGCACAAAGGATGGTGTACGTGGGCTTTTGCAACTCGGAGAATTGGGTGGCTGCCAATTCTTGCAGCGCGGGGTTACGATCCACGCCCTGTGCGTCACGCTGACGCATGGCATTGATGCTGAATTGCGGATAGTCGCAATCCACCACAATAAGGTTGTACCCGCAGGCATAGTGCAGGTAACTTGCCGTCAAGACCGTAAAGGTCGTTTTGCCGACACCGCCCTTTTGGGTGGAGAAGGCAATGAAAACAGGTTTCTTTTTCATTTCATTTTCTGTTTAATGGTTCTACATATATGTGTGGAAAGGCGCATGCACGCCTTGGCTTGTTTCCTTGAAAAGGCGGATGTGGAAATAAGTCCGTGAGGGAATAAATCCCCGGACAGGCATACGGAAAGGTACTCCAACAAGGGAATATGGACCCGCCTTTCGGGATATGTCCCTCCCTATATAAGGGTGGGGCTATATGATGGGAGTCATACTTACCCACGTCCCCCCATCCATACGTCCACACTTGTACCCTTGCGCAAGGGTGCGAGGGGCGACGGGTGCAATAACTTGTACATATTCTCATTCCTATTTCCATTTCCGTAATTGTCTGGTCAAATGGCTGCGGACTGGTTTTTAGACTTGGGCAGGCAGGTATGTCCACCGACCAGCAAACACCTGTTCGACGGGGCAAATATAGAAGCCTTTACCCCCTTGTTTCTGCCCTTTTTGCTAACTGCGTACTTGTGGCGTCGATTTGCGTATTTGTGGCTTCGTGAGAGGTAAGTGCTTTAGGCACAACGCTTAGTAACTTTGCACCCAAGCGGTAAGCCGAAGCCTTCGAGGCATAAAGCGTTCTTTTTTGAGGGACTCGACTTCCGTCCTTCGCGGACGGATTTATTTGCGCCGGAGCAAATAGCAAGGTATGTTTTATGCAGCACGACTCCGTTTTTGCAGCATAAAACCCTTGCTCTTGCAGAGGGCAGAAAAAACTCCGAAGTCGTTTTTTCTTGGAAGAGAGAATGCGATGCCTCAAATGCCGGTGATGTCGTGAAACACTAAAATCCAAAGTAAGAAATGAAAATGAAGAAGATGCGGAGCATAAGCTCCAAAGTGAAGACCGAAAAACGGGTTTCAGTCAATTTTACGGCGATGGAATTTGCCGAGTTTCTCTCCATGAAAGAAACGGCGGGCGTACAAAGTCAGTCGGCTTTCATCAAAGCAAGAATCTTTAATGAGACATTCCGAGTGATAAAAGTCGATCGTTCGTTGCTCGATTACTATCAAAAACTGACGACTTTGTACGGACAGTTTCGCAGTGTAGGGATCAATTACAACCAAGTCGTGGTTGCCTTAAAAAGCAATTTCACCGAGAAAAAAGCCTACGCTATGCTTGCCCAACTGGAGAAACTGACACTCGAATTGGCGGCTATCGGAGGCGAAATCGTACAACTCACCCGTGAATTTCAAGAGAAATGGTCGCAAAAATAAGCTATGGAAGTTCCTTGTATGGGGCGTTGGCATACAACGGAGAGAAGGTAAACGAAGGCGTCGCAAGGATATTGGAAACAAATAAGGTGTTCTGTCCTGCCGATGGTGGGCACGATATTACCGATTGTATACAGGACTTTCTGGCATATATGCCAAGCCAAGTTCATACGAAAAAGCCCGTTATTCATATCTCCTTGAACCCGCATCCCGATGACAGACTCTCCGATGAACAGTTCTCCGCCATTGCACTGGAGTATATCGAGAGGATGGGCTATGGCAATCAGCCTTTCGTGGTCTATAAGCATGAGGATATAGACCGGCATCACCTGCACATCGTGACCTTGGCAGTGGATGAGACGGGACGGAAGATTAACGATGGCAATAACTTCTACAAGAGTAAGCATATCACACGGGAGATGGAGCAAAGGTATGGATTGCATCCTGCCGACAAGAAACAATTCAAGGAAGCGTTTCGCTTGCAGAAAGTCTGTCTCGAAGAAGGAAACCTTAAAAAGCAACTGACTTCAGTCATCAAACCAGCGGTCAAATTTTATCACTGTCCGAGCTTTAAGGAATACCGCGCCTTGCTTTCCACCTATAATATATGTGTGGAAGAGGCCAAGGGGGAAATGTATGGAAAGCCCTATAACGGATTGGTCTATTTTGCTACCGATGATAAAGGTAAGAAGGTGGGTAATCCTTTCAAGGCTTCCCTTTTCGGGAAGGCTGTCGGATATGAAGCCTTGCAAAAAAGCTTCAAGGCTTCAAAGGAGAAACTGAAAGAAAAGCATCTTACCCCCAAGACCAAAGAGGTCGTAGCCGGAGCATTGAGACGTTCTGCTACCAAAGAGGATTTTCGAACGAATCTCCATCACAAGGGTATTGATGTACTCTTCCGTGAGAACGAACAGGGACGGCTCTATGGCATCACCTTCATAGACCAGAACAACGGCTGTGTGGTCAATGGCTCACGATTGGGCAAAGAACTTTCGGCAAATGCCGTTGCCGAGTGGTTCGACCGCCCGCATCCCGAACTGTCTGCTCCTATACAGCAGAGTGAGAAAGGCAGTATTCCCCAAACTCAGACTTCGGACGGAGATTCCGTCTTGGGCAGTTTACTTGACCTGCCCTTGGAGACACACGGAACGGATTGGGAGGAAGAACAGTTCCGCAGACGGATGCAGCGCAAGAAAAGAAAACAACGTAAACTCTAAAAACAGAAAGATTATGTCACAACAAGAAGACGATTTGAGAGCACTGGCGAAAATCATGGATTTTCTGCGTGCCGTAAGTATCATACTGGTGGTTGCCCATCTCTATTGGTATTGCTATGAAGCCATCAAACTATGGGGGCTGAACATCGGTGTGGTGGACAGGATACTGATGAATTTCCATCGCACGGCGGGACTATTTGGAAATATGCTTTACACCAAGCTCTTTGCGCTGGTACTGATGGGGCTTTCCTGTTTGGGTACAAAGGGCGTGAAAGAGGAGCATATCACGTGGTCGAAGATATGGGCATTCATGGGCGCCGGCTTTGTCTTTTTCTTCCTCAATTGGTGGATACCTGCCTTGCCGCTACCCATTGAAGCCAATGCAGCGCTCTACACCTTTACGATAACCATAGGGTATGTATGTCTGCTGATGGCGGGACTCTACATGAGCCGCCTCTTGAAGAACAACCTGATGGAAGATGTCTTCAATCAGGAGAACGAATCCTTTATGCAGGAGACAAAGCTTTTGGAGAACGAGTACTCAGTCAATCTGCCGACCCGATTCTATTACCGCAAGAAGTGGAACAGAGGGTGGATAAACGTCGTGAATCCTTTTCGTGCGGTCTCCGTCTTGGGGACACCGGGCAGCGGTAAGTCCTATGCCATCATCAACAATTTCATCAAGCAGCAGATTGAGAAAGGTTTTGCCATCTACTGCTACGACTTCAAGTATCCCGACCTCTCTACGATTGTTTACAATCACTTGCTACATCACTCGGAAGGGTATAAGGTTAAGCCGAAGTTTTACGTGATCAACTTCGATGACCCTCGTCGGTCACACCGCTGTAACCCGATACACCCCGACTTTATGAGCGACATATCGGATGCTTACGAATCGGCTTATACGATTATGCTCAACCTCAATAAGACGTGGGTGCAGAAGCAAGGGGATTTCTTCGTGGAGTCGCCCATCGTACTCTTCGCCGCCATCATTTGGTATCTCCGTATTTTCGAGGGAGGGAAATACTGCACCTTCCCGCATGCCATAGAGTTTCTCTGCCGCAAGTACGAGGATATTTTTCCGATACTCACCTCATATCCTGAATTGGAGAACTATCTTTCTCCTTTCATGGATGCTTGGCTCGGAGGGGCGGCTGACCAGTTGCAGGGACAGATAGCCTCCGCCAAGATACCCTTGTCAAGGATGATAAGTCCGCAGCTCTATTGGATTATGACAGGAGATGATTTTACACTGGATATCAATAATCCCCAAGAGCCTAAAATCCTGTGTGTAGGGAATAACCCTGACAGACAGAATATCTACGGAGCAGCATTGGGGTTGTATAATTCGCGCATTGTCAAGCTCATCAATAAGAAAGGAATGCTGAAAAGTTCCGTGCTCATCGACGAGCTGCCCACCATCTATTTCAAGGGATTGGACAACTTGATAGCCACCGCACGAAGCAACAAGGTGGCGGTATGCTTGGGCTTTCAGGACTTCTCACAGTTGAAGCGGGATTATGGAGACAAGGAAGCTGCCGTGGTGATGAACACTGTCGGAAACATTTTCTCCGGTCAGGTGGTCGGCGAAACGGCAAAGACGCTCTCGGAGAGGTTTGGCAAGGTGCTTCAGAAACGGCAGAGCATGAGCATCACCCGAAGCGACAAGACGACCTCCATATCCACGCAGATGGACAGCCTTATCCCACAGAGTAAGATTTCCACGCTCACACAGGGAATGTTCGTAGGAGCGGTCGCCGATAACTTCTCCGAACGTATCGAGCAGAAGATATTCCACTGTGAGATTGTGGTGGACAATGCGAAAGTTGCAAAGGAAACGGCTGCTTACCGCCCGATACCCATTCTGACAGACTTCACGAATGAAAACGGAGAGGATATGATGGAGCAGGAAATCAAGGCAAACTATGACCGTGTCAAGACGGAGGTGCGGGAAATCGTGGAACGGGAGTTGCAACGAATTTCCGACGATCCGGAACTCTCCAAACTGCTCAATACCAAGAAATAATGGCTGTTTTTCTTGGCTCTAAGGCAGAATTTTTGTATTTTTGAACACGCTAATTGATGACACTATGAATTGTTTTAATCATACCCAAGAACCGGCGGTAGCCCAATGTTCCGATTGCGGAAAAGGGCTGTGTCCCGAATGTGCGGAAAGGTATCAACCGATACTCTGTACACCTTGTTTTCAGAAGAGAAAACGCAGCGAGATTTGGCGAAGCATCTTCAGCCTGTTGTTTCTCATCACCTTGTTTGTCATAGGTTTCAGATGGAATTTCTTGGCGACCAAAGGTTTTGAGGATATGAGATGGATGTCCGGATATGTGCTGATGGCGATATGGTCAGGCTATCTCTTCGCTGAGAAGTTCATTCCCTATAAAATGATTGCAGGAACAAACTGGCAATGGGTATTTTACTATATCTTCAAACTCCTCCTCTTTGTCATCATCGGTGTTTTCACCGCTTGTTTTACTTGTTTGTGGGCTGTTATACGGGTTATTAAAGCCTTCCGTTGATATAAACTATATAGAATAACACGGGAAACTTCCTTCCATTGTGAGGAAAGTTTCCCGTGTTTGTTATCTCTTTTTGTATTTCCCTCCTTTCAGATCGCTTTCGACCATTCGCCTATTCAATTTCTCTCGAAGTTCATCGAGGAAATAGGTACGGCTGTCAGCCTTGCGGCGTTTCATATCAATATAAGCACTGAAGCAGTTTTTGATTTCCACTCCGAAGATTTTGGAAAGAGCTTCTGCCAATTCCTCCACACAGATTTCCCCATTATTGATGCAGTTGCAAGTATCAAGGGCATAGAGTAATTCTACTAAGTCTACAATTTTTCCGGTCCAACAGATTGACGATCTCGCCTGAACAGGAGGTCTGAAAAAATCTTTTTTTCTCAAACCTTTCTCTAAAATCTCCAACTCAGTGGAAAGGACTTGCTGCAATTCATGGAAGCAGTCTTGGACAAAAGAATTTCCGGGATGATTTTTTTTGGAGAACTTGGAGTATGAATCGCGTGTAGCTTATAGTGCGAAAGAGGAAAGTTGCATCAATTCCCGAATCGCTCAATTCAATTGTTTTTTCAATCAACTCATCAGTTGCCTTACGTATCTGTGAGGCAGTGGACTCTTTCTTCGAAAGAGTCTTAAACGAATGTGTTTGGGTTAGTCTTTTCATATCATTAATGTATTTGAGATTTGCCCTGAGTTGAAGGTTATATAAGATAGTTATTTCCCCGTGAATTCAGAGAAAAAACGACTTAATAAGTTGCCCGATTGGAGTGTCAATATAAAATCAACTTCACTATGCTCCATCTTTTGCATAGCTTGTAAGGGTACACGACAAAAAGCCTTTTGCCGACCAAGTGTATCACGCTCCATCGAAAGAGATAGAATGCTTCCATTTGCTACTTCTACAGCCGATTGAAAATCAATGGATACTTCCTCAGTAAGTATATTGGGACGCTTTTCTCCAAATTTTAGCAGTACATTTATTTCCGTAGTGTCCGTTTTCTGTTCACAAGCAATGTCATGTATAACTGCTGTCCCGGAATAGACCTGTTTATAAGGCAGGAAATAGGCTACAGCAAAAAGAAAAAGCAGTACCACCCCGATAGCGGTAATGCCGTAGCGAACCAATGAGGAGGGAATTTCTCCGACAATGCTACGAACTTTTTCGCTACGAAGCTCAAAATTTCGTTCTTGTTTCTTTTCTTTTTCCATATCAGTTGCCCAATTCCAATTGATTCTTCACTAAGGAGAAATATTTACCTCGTTTTGCTGTCAGTTCTTCGTGTGTTCCCACCTCTACAATTTTTCCTTCATCCAAAACCACGATCTGGCCGGCATTTCGGACGGTGGAAAGGCGGTGTGCCACGACAACTACGGTTTTCCCTTCATAGAAATCTGACAGATTTTCGGTGATGGCTCGCTCATTGTTGGCATCAAGGGCATTAGTCGCTTCGTCCAAGAAAACGAACATCGAGTTCTTGTAAACGACTCTCGCAATGAGGATGCGTTGTCGTTGTCCCTGACTGATACCCTGTCCGTCTTGCCCTATCATAGTATTGTAAGCTAAAGGTAGGGCTTCGATGTAATCTGCTATGTTTGCTACACGAGCTGCATGGCGGATACGTTCTATATCCGGCTCATCGTCCGATATAGCGATGTTTCTTGCGATGGTATCCGAGAAGAGATACCCCTCCTGCATCACTGCTCCGCATTGGCTTCTCCACCAGCCGAGATTGAATTCATTCAGATTGGTAGTACCTATTTGAATACTCCCACTCAATGGTTCATAAAAGCCCAAAAGGAGCTTGATAAGCGTAGTTTTTCCGCTTCCGCTTGCCCCAACGATTGCCGTTACTTTGCCATTAGGAATGGAAAGGTTGATATTCGAGAGAATATCTTTCGGACTATATATGTCGTATTTGAAAGAAAGGTCTTTGACGGTAAGTGAATGTCCGTCTGTAGACTCTTTGGTATAGTTGTTCCGTGTCCGTTCCGCATTCTCCTCGTTGGTTTCGGTATGAATTTCGTTCATACGATCCAAACTGATACTCACGTCCTGCCAAGAATAGATAAACTGAATGAGTTGTTCCACGGGGCTGTTGAGCTGTCCGATGATGTACTGTACTGCAAGCATCATACCAAGGGTCATATTGCCTTGTATGACAGATGTGGCTGCCAAAACAGTGATAAGGATATTTTTCACCTCATTGATGGTAATGCTTCCTGCTTGTTGTATCTGTTGCAGATTCAAGGCTTGTAGATTGACCTTAAACAGATCAGCTTGTACATCCTCCCATTCCCAACGCTTACGCTGCTCGCATCCCTGCAATTTAATTTCCTGCATACCTCCTATGAGTTGATAAGTCACATTACGATTGCGTCCTGCCTGCTCGAAGTACTTATAATCTAACAGGCGACGTCTCTTCAGAAATCTCACTATCCATCCTGCATAGAGGGCAGTTCCTAAAAAGAACACACCAAAGATATAGAGGTTGTATACCGCTAAGACAAAACCAAATATCAAGAATGTAAAGAAAGAGAAGAAAAGGCTCAGACTACTAGATGTGAGAAATTGCTCTACGCGTCTGTGGTCTTCAATGCGCTGTAAGAGATCGCCCATCAGTTTGGTGTCAAAGAACTTCATCGGCAGCTTCATCATCTTTATAAAGAAATCCGAGATAAGCGAGATATTGATACGGGTAGAGATGTGCAGAAGTATCTTAGAGCGAATGGAGTCAATAGCAGTTCGACTAAAAAGTAACATCATCTCTGCCAAGAGAACTAACCACACAAAATCTATATCTTTTCCTCCGATACCCGTATCTACAATGGCTTGGGTAAGAAATGGAAAAACTAGTTGCAAAAGCGAGCCCAGCAGTAACCCAAAAATAAGTTGCGTAAAAAAACGCTTGTACTTTTTAAGATACCCCCAAAGAAATTTGAGACGATTGTGAGAGGGTGCTTTTTCTGTCTCCTTTTGGAAGTAAAACTGCTCAGTAGGTTCAAGAAGTAAAGCTATGCCTTTTTCTTCGCCACCAGTTTTAGTGCTTATCCAATGTTCGCAAAATTCTTCTTGAGTATATGTAAGAAGCCCTTTACCAGGATCTGACACATAAATCGTGTATTGTCCTCTACGGGATTTCTTGACTTTATAAACAACTACGAAATGATTTTGATCCCAGTGAGCAATACAAGGAAGGGGTACTTCGGAAGTAAGTGTTTCTAAAGAAAAGCATCCTCCAACAGTCTTGAAATCAATATTTTCAGCAGCCTTACTGATGCCCCACAATGAAACACCATCCTTACTCAACGCGCAAGTCCGTCGTATCGCCTCAATATCAGGTTGTAACCCATAGTATTGGGCAATCATAGCCAAACAAGACGGACCGCAGTCCATTGCATCTTTCTGTTTATAATACTTCATTCTATTTGGTTGACATTGAAGAATACATAGATTATTCTATTCTTGCACTTTTACTATGCTTTCATTATTATCATAGTTATTGAGTCTCCTATTTATCTTGTTTTTTCGCTTACCAAAGTCGAGATTCCAAACAAATCCCAAAGTTAGCATATTCCCGTTTTCTGGGACTTTTACTACTGATTTATAAGGATTTACCTTAGAGTAATTCGTAGTAAAGTAAGTATCTCCATCCTCGAGCCCAACGTACATCATTTGAGCATAAAAAGTCCAATTAGTCTTATTCCACATCAGAGTAATGCCTGCATTGTTTCCCGTGGCAATGACAGTTTCATTGTAAAGGGACTTTCCTGTTTTTTTGAAGAACATAGCCAATACAAAATCTTTGTATGACATTTGTGCTGAAGCATCCCAATAGAAGCTATTAAGATGAAGGGGATTGTTACCTATATTGCTCTCATATCTAGTCCATCCAGCTGTCGTGTAAATAGAGAAAATGTCGCAGATATTTTTGTAGTTTATCTTCCATTCGCATCCATACTGTTTATTATAGACCCCATTATCAGGATAAAACAGAAAATATTTTTCACCTGATTGGTATGTAACACGTGTAAAAATAGGAGTATTCGTATAGATATAGTTTAGCGAAAAATTAGAATTAAACCTACCCTTGCGATAATTTAAATTAACGCGATTTGTAAATCTATAACTAGGTTTCAATTCTCTATTCCCTGTGTATACGCTCAAGTTATCAAATCTTTGCATCGCCCCTGAAAGTTGAGCAAGGGTGGGTAAGTAGGGGAAAAAATCACTATTCAATGATAGGGATAAACTATTGAATGGAGAATAAAAGAGTGCCACAGCACTCTGATTTTTTAAATAAGTCTTACTTTCCATTCCTTCATTAACATGAAACAGTTTGATACCAGTACCTACTTGATATTGAACTTTATTACTAAGACGACCAGATAGTTGACCATATAAATAAGTGTTATTCTGGTGCATTTTGTCTAAATAACGATTAATTGAGAGGTATTCGTTGAATGTGTAGGCATACTTGTTCTGAAGACCAGTATTCAAATAAACCTTGGGGTGAATAGATTTTTCATAAGTAATCTCACCAATAATCGAGTGGTATCTAGTATTCACTGGATTGGAGAAAGTCGAAATTACTGTTTCTTTAATTTTATCCACTAAATCTCTTTTGTTTTTACCCATTGATAGTGTTCCCACCACATTTGCCTCTATTTTGGCTCCATTCTGAAGAGTGTTCTGAAAAAAAAGATCAAAAGCGGGATTGTATCCTTGATATTGACTTTTGGAGGTTCTGTGGAATGCATCTTTACCTGTTTGAATAATATTACTACGCACATCATTACTCTGAAAGCCAATAGAATTTCTCCATGTGATACTAAACAATCTTTTATTGTTAGGCTTGTAAATATAAGTAAGATTTAGATTTTGCTCTAAGATCTTGAAAGGACTACTTTCAGGTGTTTCCAAATGGCTTATATGCAAATTATCCCCGATAAACTCTTGTTTCATAGACTTTTCCCACTTGGGGTAGTTACGATAATTTGAGTTATAATCGACCGAGAAATCGGACTTGTCTTTATGATAATTTACATTGGCACTGGCATTGACAAAACCCACCCAAAGAGCACTTTGTAAATGCGTTCTTACAGAGCCACCATCAGTTCTCTCTTTTAGAATCACGTTTATGACACCACCATAACCTCTATCTAATTCTCGCATAGAGGGCATTTCTGAGTAATCAATACGCAGGATGGAATTGGGCTTAAGGTTTCTTATCTCCTCCAAAGTGCGAGGAATACCATTGATCTTCCAATGAATAGGTTTGTCATGTATTGAGGCACTTTTATTGATTTGATCAACAAACAAACCATTAAGTGACAGATTCTGTAGCAAAGTCATAACATCTTGACTTGCTCTTAATTGTAGTTCGTCAGGAAAAATCAATTGGTGATTTATTCGCTGCAGAGAACCAGATACAACCACTTCATTAAGAACTTTACTATCTTCTATCAAATAGACATCCCCGATATGTATATCTCCATACCCTCTATTAAATTCAATAGAGACAGGAACAAATCCTACAAAAGATATCTCTATTTTTTTTATAATATTCTTTGTGTCACTTGTGAGCAAAAATCTCCCCTCTGTATTCGTCGTTGTTCCCGATATAACTACCTCGTGATTATCCAATAGACGTATAGTGGCACCTGCTACAGACGTAGAATCACTAACAAAACGAACCCTGCCAGTTACTTTTACAATATCAGCAAAAGATACAGATGTACTTAAGATGGATAAAAATACCCACATAAATATTCTATATGTCATATTATAACACTTTTATAAGTTTTGCATATCAGTTATCTTTTTTGCATGTAAGCTCGCAACAAAACGATCTTTAATTACTTGATCTTTTTTTGCTTCATCAAATCCAAAAATACAATAACTTTCAGAGCCAAATTGAAGAGCTTTCTGCGAACAACCTCCGTTGCAAATAGGTTGTATTCTGCAATTATTACACGCTTCACTCTTAAACCTTGAATTTATTCTTTTTTCTGCACTATCGTCTTCCCAAACTATTTCCCCTTTCTTCGTCAAATAGCCATCTCTCTTGGTATTCAAAAAATCCACTGCAGTGCATTTGAACACGTCTCCATTAAAATTAACCAATGCGCTATTCTTGTAGTCAGCATAGCAGGGGTTGTAAACGTTGTTAAATACAGGTTTTAATGCCCTGATTCCTTGCTCAATAAGATACTCTATTAGCTCATCCACCTCTGAGGATAAATCTTCACTTGCTGTTTGCCATACTTGATGAAATCTTATTATCAATAGGGATCTTAAGTCTTTAGGAATTATTTTTATAATGTCATTAGTTACATCTTGAATAGAGTGAATATTCTCTGGAGTATAATTTACTCTTAATGTTACCGATATATTTCTTTTTAGGAGCTTGACAATATTTTTCATTATGATATCATAGGATCCTTTCTGATTAACAAAATATCTCGTCTTATCATGAAAGCGTCTATGACCATCAATAGTGATTTGCATGTTTTTCACTTTTACTGTTTCTAAATAAGATAGAATCCTATTCGAAATTAACCCCCCATTTGTAGTGAAAGAGGTGCTATAGTCACAGTTGTGCTCTTTGCATATTATTTCCAAACTTTCATAAATAGGAACAATTACATTTTGGAAGCATAATAATGGCTCGCCTCCAAAAAATGAGACGTGAATATGCTTATATCTTATTCCCAATTTTGCAAGTAGTTTTTTTACAGAGGAAAGAACGACCTCTTTCATCACTGCTCCTTTACACTTTTCCTCGTAACAGTACCAACAAGAAAAATTACAATCTAGAGTTGGATTAATCGTAAGATGAAAAGAAGAATCTCTCAGAACAATAGAATTAGCTCGATTATGCAAAATCTCATCTTCATCTATTGAATCGTCAACAATAAAGCCTTTCTCCACTAGCATTTGAAACTCTTTCTCATTGGCGTTCAATGACAGGTTGAAGTTTTTTCTTGAAAGCATAAAACTGTCATTTAAAGAGTTGTAATGCAAATTATACCTGTCGGAAATTTCAACGACCGAGTTAAACTTACTAATCTTCATTGGCTTGTTTTTTTAAGAGGACACCTCTGGCAACTTTATTCCAGAGGTGCCCAATAAAACATTACTTCTGTACTGTTTCTGACTTATTACAACCACACTGTGCGGTGCAGTTTCCGCTATTACAGTTATTGGTAGTCCCACAATCTGCCAAAGCGTTTATATCTTTAACGAGTCCGTCACCGTTGGGTCCACCACCAGTAAGACTTACTAGATCAGATTGTTGTAACAACCCTTCTGCTTGGTTGTCAATGAAATTCTTAAGCGTATTCATTTTTCTTTCTTTTTTTATTATACCCATTTTCACTCAGGGGCTTTTTGTGCCTTTACAGTAAGGTCTGGACTATTGTGTACCATAGTTGTCAACTATGTTGTGATGAGTTTGACTTTATGATCACTAAAGCATCCTCGTTACAATTTATAGGAGAGAACACGTTCTCTGCTTCCGAGCTGTACCTACTCTACATATCATTGTGCACTTTGATATTCTATTTCAATCCCATAATAGGTTTCAGAATCTGCATGAGAGCTGTTTTTATCTCTTGTTCTGAGATATTCGTAAAATCTATTCCACAGAAAGTTGATACATCCTTATGCAATGCCAAATACTGTATTCCTGCTGTAAGAATGGCTAATTGTACCCTTAGCGTATTCGAAGATTCAGATGCTTTGGTAAAGAATTCCACTAAGCCTTCCGTCTGGATTTCCCTTGCCTTTGCTATTTCAACAGCAGCCTCTAATGGTGTATCTTGAAGTTCCAAGCGAAGCAGGGAAGCTAATAGCCCGTCTTCTGCAATTTGTGTCCACAAAGAGAGCAAAATCTGTGTCAAATCCTCCGGGCTTCCATTCAGCTTTTCTATGAGAAACTCTTGGTAATGAGAAAACCAAAAATCATGATCTCGGATAAACTTCTCCACATAAAAAGCAAAACCTTCAGGATAACGTCTGTAAAACACTTGAGGTTCGATCTCGGCTCGGTCGCAAACTTCTCGAATAGAAAGTCCTCCAAAACCCTTTTCTCGTACAATATCCTCTGTTGCTTTATCTATCAATTGAGCAATCTCGGCAGAAGAGCGTCTCTTTCTTGGCATGTATTTATAATCCTTTTTTGTTACTGTAAGTAATTTTGAAATCAAAAAGTCTATATCCCTATATGAGTGCAAGTTGGAAAGGGCTAAGCGTAATCTGGGACAACGCTTTGAAACAGCCGGATAGCCGATAGGAACGATGTAAACATCGTGTTGGAGTAAACGTTCCGCCCACAAAATAGCTTCATCATAACTCGGGGTCAGTATTCCAACGATAGGAGTGGTGGAATCTGTCGTAGAGAAACCTGCTTCTTGTAGCTTCTCTTTTGCATATTGAGCTTTTGCCAACAACTCTTTTCGCTCAGAGGTCGCTTTAGGGATTAGCTCCAAAGACTTCAAAGCAGCAGCTAAACAGGGAGGAGGAAGAGAAACAGAAAAACAGCAACTTCCAGCATAGTAACGGATGTAATTAATTAAATCCTTGCGCCCGGAAACATACCCTCCTATACTTCCAAATGCTTTACTCAGTGTACCCGTAACAAGAGGAACCCGTCCCAATAAATTCAATTCTTCCAAAAGACCGGCACCTCTTTCCCCTAATGCCCCTATACCATGGGCATCATCCACGATAAGCAAGGCTCCATGCTTTTGAGAAATCTCTAAATATTCTCGAACCAAACCTTGGTCTCCGTCTTGGGAATAAACCCCATCTATCACAACATACAAATTGCACCCTTCAACTTTGTAACGTTGTAAGGCTGAGTCTAGAGCTTCAGGATCATTATGAGGTAGTATCTTACAAGTACAATGTCTCACTCCTTCAAATACACTCCGGTGAACCCCCTTGTCAAGGAATACAATATCATTAGGCTTTGCCAAAGCAGAAAAGAGTCCAATATTAGCTGAAAAGCCCGAGTTAAAAACCAAAGTATCCTCCGTCTTCAATAGGGCTGAGATTCCGTCTTCCAATCTCTTCTGCAATGAAGAGTAGCCTCCGATACTAGGAGCGGCACAGAACCCTGTTCCAAACTGATTAATAGCTCTGATAGCATCACTTTGCACGAGAGGATGTTGGGAAAGCCCCAAATAATCATTGGAAACAAAACTGACCATACGAGAATTGGGGCGGTTCTTCAAAGACATTTTGGAAGATACCGCAGAATCAGATTCTTTCCAATAAACTTGCCCGACTTCGTCTCTATAATTTCCTTTATACTGAAAGAACTCTTTTGTAAGCTCTTCAATAGACTGAGAAGACTGTGCTACATTGTATTTATCCAACTTCATACATAGAGTGTTATGTTACGTGCCTGCAAATATAAGCAAATAAATTTGTTCACGCAAAAAAAAAAAGCAGTTTTTTTTGTCTATACGGGAAAACAACATAAGGTTATGTGCGACAATCGGAAATACAATCCTACCATAATCAGTGATGCTCTTCTCACTAGAGAACCCTTATGAGAGGCCACTTCTATCCATATCGAAGCCACAAGTACGCAGTTATCCAATACCTCTAACATACACGGTTTCTTTGGTTTACTTTTGTCCGTGCACCGCTGTTGGTGTCATTAAATACATTATAATATGGACGAAAAAATCAAAGACCAAGAAGTCCTTTTGGTCAAGGATCAAAAGGGCGAAAACCTCAAAGCCGTCACAGGAACGGACGAGAAAGGCGAGCTGAAAACCGTTCCGCCCACCGCCGAGCATGAACAGAGCTTCCTGAAGTTCGACAAGCACAGCAATGCGCTGGAAAACTTCCTTTCTAACTTCATGCGGCAGTTCAAGAATCCCACACCGCTGACTTTCTTCAAAGTCCCCTTCGAGAGTGCCGTTGCCAGTGCACGTGTACTCTCGGAGATGCTCAAAGCTCCGGATGTCCCCTCCAATAAGGAGATGCTGGACTCTGCCCGTATCAATCCTGCGGACTATGCAGGGGAGCAGAAACAGTCCTTCCAAGGCATTGACCCCGACAAGGTGAAGTGGGAGCAGTTCGAGCAGATGGGTGTAAGCCGTGAGAGTCTCGAAAAGGGCAAGCATCTTGATGACCTACTTCAATACAGAAAGACTCCACTTGTTCCCATCAGTATCAAAATTGGGGAAGTTTCCCTCTACACCGATGCCCGTCTTTCCCTGAAAGCCTCCGGAGACGGTACGTTTATCCCCGTTGTCCACGCCATCCGCAAGGAGCCTCAATTGGAGCGTGAATTCTTCGGGCATACCTTCACCGACGAGGACAAGAAAGCCCTCAAGGAAACGGGCAACCTCGGTCGTACCGTGGAGCTGACCTTCCCCGGCAAAGATGAACCGACCCGCAGTTTCGTGAGCATCGACCGCCTGACGAATGACATCATTGCCCTGAGTGCAGATAGGGTACGCATCCCCGATGAAATCAAGGGCGTGAAGCTGAGCGACGAGCAGAAAAAGGAACTCTCGGAAGGCAGAAGCATCTATGTGGAGGGGATGACCTCCAAAACGGGAAAGCATTTCAATGCCAACCTTCAATTCAATGCCGACAAGCGGTCGATTGAATTTCGTTTCGGCTCTCCCAAGCAGGAACAACGCCAAAGACAAGCCCCCGAAGGACAGGAACAGGCAGAGCAGAAAGAATTGCGTGTCCCCAAGAAGATGCTGGGACGCGACATCTCTCCCGAAGAGCAGGCAAAGCTCAAATCAGGTCAGACGGTCTATATGACCGGGCTTATCGACAAGAAGGGAGAGTCTTTCAATGCCTATGTACGTCCAAACTTCGAGAAGAACAAGTTTGACTTCCTCAAATGGAATCCCGAATCCCAAGCCAAAGAAGTTACTCCAGACAATGCTTCCCGCACGCAAGTCGCCGTCAATTCCGAAGGCAAGACCAACGAGGCTACCAAGCATGTGAAAGAGCCACTCAAACAGGGGCAGACAGAACCTACCGCCCAGCAGGAACAAAAGGAAGAAGAGAAGAAGCGTTCCAAGGGAATGAAAATGTAATCCGCCACCACTAACATCCAAAAAGTAAGAACAAATGAAAGTCATCATAGCAGAAAAGCCGAGCGTAGCTCGTGAAATCGCCCGTGTCGTTCGGGCAACCAACAAGAAAGAGGGTTATATCGAAGGAGGCGGCTATGCCGTCACTTGGGCACTGGGACACCTGATAACGGCAGCCATGCCCGAAGCCTACGGCATCAAGGGTTTCCACAAAGAGAACCTGCCGATTCTTCCTCCCGTCTTTACCCTTATTCCCCGTCAAATCAAAGAGGGTAAAGGCTATAAAGCCGACGCTGGGGCAGTCGCACAATTGAAAGTTATCGAAAAACTATTCCGAGCGTGCGAAGGCATTATCGTAGCCACCGATGCCGGAAGGGAAGGTGAGTTGATCTTCAGGTTCATCTATGAGTATCTCGGCATCGCCAAACCCTTCGACCGTCTGTGGATCAGTTCCTTGACGGACAAAGCCATCAAAGAGGGGCTTGCCCGTCTACAAAACGGAGCGGCGTATGACAATCTCTATTATGCCGCCCGTGCCCGCAGCGAAGCCGACTGGTTAGTGGGCATCAATGCCACCCAAGCCATATCCATTGCGGCAGGACGAGGCACTTATTCATTGGGCAGGGTACAGACTCCGACTCTCTGTATGGTCTGTTCCCGTTTCTTGGAGAACAAGAAGTTCGAGCCGCAGCCATTCTGGCAACTCAGCCTTGCCGTAAAGGAAGGTGATGAGAGTTTCCGTTTCTCTTCTGCCGACCGCTGGTTTGATAAGACGGAAGCCTCCGCCCTGTATGAAAAGCTCAAACAAGCTTCTGTTGCCACCGTGGAAACGATTGTGCGCAAGGAGACCAGACAGGAGCCACCGCTTCTGTACGACTTGACTACCCTACAGAAAGAAGCGAACAGCCGGTTCGGCTATTCGGCGGAACAAACCCTTTCCTTGGCACAGAAACTCTACGAGAAGGCATACATTACCTATCCACGCACGGGCAGCCGTCATATCCCTGAAGATGTGTTTGCCGAGATTCCCACCCTGATTGTTTTCTTGCACGATCATCCCGTCTGGGGCGTTCATGCCCGCCGATTGATCGAACTGAATGCGCATTCGGTGGATGGCAAGAAAGTGACCGACCACCACGCCCTGCTCATTACGGGCAAGAAACCGATAGACATGTTTGGAGAGGAAGCGGTCATCTATGATATGATAGCCGGACGTATGCTCGAAGCCTTTTCCGCCCGTTGTGTGAAAGATGTCAGTACGGTTACTGCCATTTGTAAAGGTATAAAGTTCATCCTCAAAGGTGAAATCATCAAGGAAGAGGGTTGGCGTGCCGTCCTCAAAAACAGCAGGAAGAAAGACAAGGAGCAGGCAGAAGCCGAAGAACGGGAAAGTCGGGAGAATGGAGAAGGCATCATCATCCCTCAATGGGAGGAGGGTAAGCAACTTCCGCTCTGCGCCTGTTCGTTGGCACAGGGAACGACCAAGCCCAAGCCCCTGCATACGGAAAGTTCGCTGTTGGCTGCTATGGAGACGGCGGGCAAGGAGTTGGAGGACGAGGAATTGCGTGCGCAGCTCAAAGATTGCGGTATCGGCACACCTGCAACCCGTGCCGCCATCATCGAAACCCTCTTTGCCCGTGAATACATGGTGCGCCAAAAGAAGTCGCTCGTCCCCACGGAGAAAGGACTTGCCGTCTATTCCATCGTCAAGGGGATGAAAATCGGCAATGCGGAGATGACCGGACAGTGGGAAGCGGACTTGGCGAAAATCGAACGGGGAGAATTGAAAGAGCGGGACTTCCGCAAGGGCATCGAAAGCTATGCCACACAGATTACGGACGAATTGCTCTCGTCCAAAATCCTCTTCCCTCAAAAGAGAAGCGACATCAACTGCCCCAAATGCGGCAAAGGCTCACTGGTCTTCTATCCCCGATGTGCCAAATGCTCGGATGCCGATTGCGGGCTGACGCTTTTCCGCAGCGTGGCAGGCAAGAGCCTCACGGACGAACAACTGACGCAGTTGGCGGTAAACGGAGAAACTGGCATCATCAAGGGCTTTACCTCCAAAACGGGCAAGAGCTTCGAGGCTTCTCTCTCCTTGGACGGAGAGTTCAAGACGGTCTTTGTCTTCCCCGAACGTAAGAAACCGGGCAAATCCCGAAAGTAACTCCCCATAATTTGCTAATTTTGCCACTGAATGAAGCGGTCATAAACAATCCTGTTGTTTTTACTGCGGATTTTAGTGGTGGCACTCGGCGGGGACGTCGAGTGCCTTTGCATTATATACCCATTAAAATCACAGATATGACAGCCATTCGATTTTCCTATTACGAGCTATCCCTGCTCTCTTTTCTTCGGGAAAGCCATCCCGAAAAAGCCGATGACATTCCCTTCGTCAAAGAGCGTGCGGCAGCCGCTTCCGAAGTCTATGCCGAAGCCTTCAATGCCGGACTTCCCATAGCCGAATGTATCGGTGTCGCCAATAAGACGCTCTATGCGGGTCTGCACTTTTCCCACCACGATACCATCTCCTCTGTTCTTTGGAACGAGTTCTCTGCTGAAGTGCCGCTTGAAGCCGTCAGGGAGACCGCTATCCGCCTGCGCCCGCTCTTAGAAAGCATCTTCGCCAAGTATCCTATTTCGGACGAGTTCGCCTATATGCCCGAATACGACTCTCTCTATACGGAGATTACGGGTTTTGTTCAACTAAAACTCGAAGAAGATGGCAAGTTATAACAAGAAGGAGCATCTAAGGGCGAACATAGAAGCCATCAAGACGGTCTTTGCCCTGCATCGGGAACAACGCACGGCAACGGAGGAGGAAATGGAGGTGTTGCGAGCTTATACGGGCTTCGGGGCTTTGAAGTGTATCCTCTCTCCCGCCAACACGATGGAGGACATCGCCCGGTGGAACAAGTCGGAGTTGGAGCTATTTTCCTTGGTGATGGAACTGCATCGCACCATTCGGGATAACACCACCTCCGAATCGCAATACAAGAGCTATATGCAGAGCCTGAAAAATTCCGTGATGACCGCTTTCTATACTCCTGCACCCGTAGTACGGGAGATTGCCGCTTCCTTACGGGAGGCAGGCATCGTCCCTCAACGCATCCTCGACCCTTCGGCAGGAATGGGCGAGTTCATCCGCTCTTTTGACGGCATTGCAGCCGAAGGGCATACGACCTTCGGTTTTGAGAAAGACATCCTTACGGGACAGATGCTCTCCGCTCTGCATCCCGAAGACAAGATACGCATCCGAGGCTTCGAGGAAATCGAATCCAAGCTCGGAGGTTATTTCGATGTGGTCAGCAGCAACATTCCTTTCGGAGATGTGGCCGTCTTCGACCCTGTTTTCAGCAAGACGGATGAACCTGCCCGAAAGATCGCCCGCATGTCCCTGCACAATTACTTTTTCGTCAAGGGGGTGGATATGCTCCGTGAGGGTGGCGTGCTGGCGTTCATCACCTCGCAAGGAGTTATGAACGCTCCAACGAACGAGCCTGTACGGGAGTGGCTGATGAGCCATACCCGACTTGTCTCGGCAGTCCGTCTGCCCAACAATCTCTTCTCGGAGAATGCAGGGACGGAAGTGGGCAGTGACCTGCTTGTCCTGCAAAAGCAGAGCGGCAAGACAAGTTTGACCGAAGAGGAACAGCGTTTCATCAAGAGCGAGAAACGCCCCAGTGGAGTGCTGTTCAACACCTATCTGCGAAGTATGTCGCAAATCGTGCATACCGAGTGGAAGCAGGATACCGACCCTTACGGCAAGCCCGCCATCCTGTTCCATCACGAGGGCGGAGCGGAAGGCATCGCCACCGATATGGGAAAAATCCTGCGGGCGGATTTAGCCAAACGCTTGGACATGGCATTGTACCAAAAGCATATCTCCATTCAGGAGCAGCCCAAAGTTGCCGTTTCTCCCGAAGTCAAGCAGGAAGAAGCTACGCTTACGCCTGCCGCTTCGACAGAGGAGCAACCGCACCAAAAGGTGGTGCAGCCGAGAGAGGAACAGCCTGTGGAGCACCCCCGAAGCAGTGTCGCCCCGCAGGTACAACTGCTCGACCTTTTCGGCAATGTTATCCCGGAAGAAAAGCCCAAACGTAAAACTGCCGCAAAACAGAAGCCTGTCGCTTCACCTTCCCTATTTCCCGAGGTTTCCCAAAGCGGCGAAACAGCACACGGACTGAAAGACACGAATGAACTGTGGTGGCAGCAAGACAAGGAGAAAGGGATGCAGCAGCGCCTCTATGAGGGGGAATGGCACGAACACCTCAGAGAGGGGTCTTTGCTGGCTTCGGACTTTCAAGTCGGAATGCTTGTCCGTGATATGGAGGACAACCGCATGTTCCAGCCCATAGACCTCCCGTCCCAAGAGCGGCAGAAGATGCTGCTCTACATAGACCTACGGGATGCCTACCACGCCCTCTATGACTATGAAGCGGAACGTAAGGTGGCGAATGAATCCTTGCGACAGAATCTCAATGAACTGTACGACCGTTTCGTGCGACTGTACGGGCATCTGAACGACCGCAAGAACCACGAGCAAATCCTGATGGATACAGGTGGCAGGGAGATCCTTTTCTTGGAACGGAAGATGGATAAAGAAACGCTCAAAGCCGATATTTTCCGTCAGCCCGTTTCGTTCAGCCTGCACGAAGTGACAGAGGTGAGCAATGCCCAAGAGGCTCTCTCGGCGTCACTCAATAAGTTCGGAGCGGTGGACACCGAGTATATGCTCTCTTTGCTCCCCGACACCTCCGAGGAAGAGATGCTCTTCGAGCTGCACGACAGGATTTACTACAATCCTTTGGAGGGAGAGTATGAAATCGCCGAGAAGTTCATATCGGGCAATGTGGTTGCCGCATCGGAGCGTATCGGACAATATCTCTTGGAGCATCCGGAAGACACAAGGGCGCAAGCCTCCTTGCAGGCACTGAAAGATGCCATTCCCGAACCGATACCTTTCGCAGACTTGGATTTCAACTTCGGGGAACGATGGATTCCCGTAAACCTTTATTCCGACTATGCCTCTCATCTCTTCGACACGGAGGTAACGATACGCTACAATTCAAGTGCGGACGAATACTCTGTGGAGGCACGGATGCACAATGCCAATATCTGGGACAGGTTCTGTGTGCGGGGACAGCATCGTCGCTACGATGGTATTACCCTGATGAAGCACGCCTTGCTGAATACAACGCCCGACATCACCAAGAAAATCATGGTCGGCGACAAGGAAGTCAAGGTTCGGGATACCGAAGCCATACAGATGGCAAACGCCAAAATCGACGAGATCCGAAACGGCTTTACTGATTGGCTGAACGAGCAGAGCGATGAGTTCAAGCAGCGGTTGGAGAAACTCTACAATGACACTTTCAATTGTTTTGTGCGTCCCCAGTATGATGGTTCCCATCAGACATTCCCCGACCTCAACCTGAAAGGCTTGGGCATCGAGAGTTTGTACGGCAGCCAAAAAGATGCCGTTTGGATGCTCAAACTCAACGGGGGAGGTATCTGCGATCATCAGGTGGGAGCAGGAAAGACGCTTATCATGTGTACCGCAGCTTATGAGATGAAGCGGCTCGGCTTGGCGAACAAGCCGATGATACTCGCTCTCAAAGCCAACGTGCAGGAGATAGCACAGACCTTCCAAACGGCTTACCCGAACGCCAAGCTGCTCTATCCGGGGAAGAACGACTTCACCCCCGACAAGCGGCAGCGGATTTTCCACGACATCAAGAACAACAACTGGGACTGCATTGTCCTCACGCACGACCAGTTCGGCATGATACCGCAGTCGGACGAGATACAGCAGAAAATCCTTCAGGACGAGCTGGACAGCGTGGAAGAGAACTTGGAGGTTTTGCGTCAGCAGGGACGCAGCATCTCCCGTGCGATGGAGAAAGGGCTTGTCAAGCGGCAGATGAATTTACAGGCGAAGCTGGATGAAATCAAGTTCAAGATAGAGAACCGCAAGGACGATATAGTGGATTTCAAGACAATGGGTATAGACCACCTTTTCGTGGACGAGTCGCATACGTTCAAAAATCTGATGTTCAACACCCGCCACGACCGTGTGGCAGGGTTGGGTAACAGCGAGGGCAGCCAAAGAGCCTTGAATATGCTCTTTGCCATACGAACCATTCAGGAAAGGACGGGGAAAGACTTGGGAGCAACCTTCCTTTCGGGGACGACCATATCGAACTCACTTACGGAGTTGTACCTGCTGTTCAAGTATTTGCGTCCCCAAGCCCTCGAAGCACAGAACATCAAGACCTTTGACGCGTGGGCTGCCATCTTCGCCAAGAAGTCGGTGGACTATGAGTTTTCCGTCACTAACGAAATCGTACAGAAAGAGCGTTTCCGCTATTTTATCAAAGTGCCGGAGTTGGCAGCGTTCTACGCTCAAATCACTGATTACCGGACAGCGCAGGACATCGGCATCGACCGACCGGAGAAACGGGAGATTATGCACAACATACCGCCTACGCCCGAACAGGAAGAGTTCATCGCCAAGTTGGTGGAGTTTGCCAAGACAGGTAATGCCGAATTATTGGGAAGAGAGAAACTCTCCGAACGGGAGGAGAAAGCCAAGATGCTCATTGCCACCGATATGGCGAGGAAGATGAGCTTGGATTTGAGGCTCATTGACCCCGACAGGTACGGAGATCATGTGGATAACAAGGCTTCCCACTGTGCCGCCAAGATAGCGGAGTACTACCGGAAGTTCAATGAGCAGAAAGGAACGCAGTTCGTGTTCAGTGACCTCGGCACATACAAGCCAGGCGAATGGAATCCCTATTCCGAAATCAAGCGCAAGTTGGTGGAAGACCACGGCATACCCGCTCAGGAGATACGCTTTATTCAGGAAGCCAAGACCGACAAGGCTCGAAAGACGCTCATCGCGGGAATGAATGAAGGTTCAATTCGAGTGCTTTTCGGTTCTACGAGTATGCTCGGCACGGGTGTGAACGCCCAAAAACGTGCCGTTGCCATTCATCATTTGGACACGCCGTGGCGTCCTTCCGACTTGGAGCAGAGGGACGGACGAGCCGTGCGCAAGGGCAATGAAGTTGCCAAATTCCATGCGGACAATAAAGTGGATGTCATTATCTATGCTGTGGAGAAGTCTCTTGACAGTTATAAATTCAACCTGTTGCATAATAAGCAACTCTTCATCGAACAACTGAAAAACAACCGTATGGGCAGCCGTACCATTGATGAGGGAAGTATGGACGAGAAATCGGGAATGAATTTTTCCGAGTATGTCGCCATCCTCTCCGGAAATACCGACCTGCTGGAAAAGGCAAAGTTGGAAAAGAAGATTGCCGGTTTGGACAGTGAACGGCAGGCGTTCATTCGCAGTAAGTCATCCTCCCGAGGCCGATTGGACGAAGTTATGAGAACGGTGGACGGAAACAAGGAATTGATAGCCCGTTTCCAAAGCGACTGGGACTTGTACCAAAGTCGTGTACAGAAGGATAAGGAGGGCAATATCCTCAACCCGATAACACTCAAAGGGGTGGAAGGAAGCGACCCGAAACGCATTGCCGCCAAGCTTGCGGAAATCAACGAGAAAGCCTGCACACGGGGAGAGTATTTCAATATCGGAACACTCTACGGATTTAATCTTGTGGTCAAGACGGAGTCCTCCTCCAAAGACCTTTTCGACCTTTCGCAGAACAAGTTCTTCGTTATGGGAGAAAGCGGAATGAAGTACAGTTACAACAATGGTAGGATTGCGGCAGACCCGCAACTCGCCAGTATGAATTTCCTGAACGCCTTGGAGAAGATACCCGGCTTGATTGAGAAGTTTAAGGCGGACACGGAAAAGATAGCCAAGGATATTCCCGTATTGCAGGAGGTAGTGAACGGCTCTTGGAAAAAGGAAGAGCAACTCAAAGACCTCAAAACGGAACTCGCCGCCCTTGACCGCAAGATACAGCTATCTCTAAAACCGATTGAGCAGGGAGAGAGTGAGCAAGAAGGAACGGAGGTGATGCAGGACGGCGAAGGAAAGACGGAAGAATTGGAACGGCCACGTCCGATTGAGCCGACTGTCACCGCTCCCTTCGTCAGCACCTCTGCGGCTCAAACCGACAGACCGTTGGAAAGCAGCGGGCAGAGTATCTCCGCTACACAGCCCTCTATGGACGGACTGCCGCCGTCTCTGGCAGAAAAGGTGTTCGTTGTCAGACCGAAAATATAATCTGTAATGTTATCATCACATTCAAACGGCAGCCCCCGACTTGTCATTACGACAAAACGGGGGCTTTGCTGTTGCGTACAATCCGAAGTTACGTGTCTTTGGGCGGTCTCTTCCTCTTGCGTTTGAGGTTCTCCGTAAAGTGGGTTTGCATAAAGGCAAGGATTTCCGATTCCAAATACCACGTCTTGTGGTAAACAATGTGGAAAGGAAGTGTACCCGATGCCCGATAACGTTGCAAGGTGCGCTTGCTGATTTGGAGCATCAGACAGACCTCTTGGTTATCCAGCAGCGGTTCTCCATCTATCATCGGACGTTGGGGGATGTCGGTAGTCGTCTGCTTCAAGTCATCGAAGCGCTTCATGATGCGTTCCATCCATTCAAGGAAGGTCTCTCTATCCAATAGTTCCATCCTTAATCCTCCTGCTTTTGAGTTTGAAATTGTGTCGTAGCTCTTCCATATTTTTCGGGTTACAATAGAGGCTTCTGTTATGTATCGCTTCCTCAATGTCATGCAGGTCGTAGTAGCAACGCCCATAAATCAGCTTGTAATTGATTCTATCTGCGCTGCGTAACCGCTGAAGCGTGCGCTTACTGATACCGAGTATCTCGGCTAACTCATCGTTGGTAACGAGGCAGTTCTCGTACGCTGCCTTTGCCTTTTCTTCCTTCTCTATATACCGGAGAATCTTCTCTATTTTGCCCATCAGTTCGTAGTAGGCTTTGCTTTCGATTGTAATAACATCCATAGCTCTTTGAATTTGATTATGATGCAAAGTTCGGGAGATACTTTTGCTCTTTTTCACTGGTTGTTAATAACATGTGAAAGATTTTTATGTAACGATAGACCTATGAATTGACAAAAGCCTCCATATCGAAGCCACAAGTACGCAGTAAGGGAAAAGCTGCTTTTGAGTACCTACTCCATAAGTACATTTGCACAAAGTGTAAAATCAAAAACAGACAAGAATATGGAAGTTGTAACAATCGAGAAGAAAACGTATGAAGCCATAATGGAACGTTTTCGCATTTTGACCGCCAAAGTGGATGCTTTGTGTCGGGAATGCGACGAAAGGCGTATGGGCAGATGGTTGGACAATCAGGATGTCTGCCAAATCCTGAACATCAGTTTGCGCACCCTGCAAACCTATCGGGATAACCACACTTTACCCTATACGCAAATAGGCTATAAGATGTACTATAAACCGGAAGATATAGAGCGGTTGATAGAACAATCCGCCTCTCCATAATCAAAGAATTTATCACCACTAAATCCAATGTAAGCAGATGAGCAATGACGTAAAAACAAAGAACAACGAAGAAATCAGGCTCTTTTTCAGTGCCATCGACCGTATGATGAAAGGGATAGATGCTCTAAGGAAAAAGAACAGACCCTTATTGGGCGGGCATCGTTACCTGACGGATGGCGAACTCTCCCGCCTGTTGCATATTAACCGACGCACGTTACAAGACTATCGGAATGTAGGGAGAATCCCTTTTATTAAACTGGGTGGGAAAGTTCTCTACAGAGAAGAAGATGTGGAAAAGCTATTGCAGGAGAATTACCGTCCTCGGTTTGAGAAGCCTTGACGGAGAAACAGGCAGTAAGAAACATTTTTTTTACTGCCTGTTCTCATATTCAGTTGTACCATCCACCTTTGCCGTAACACACAAGTAATGAAGGACTTGTCCTCTTCTTTTCGGTCAGTCTTCCGATTATCCATTGACGGAAATTCTTGGCTTGTGGAGAGGCAAATCGAAACGATAGCATCGTTACCATTTCAATATTGTATAAATCCACCGCACCGCCCTTGAACAATAGGGTTTGCATCGCCTCATCTTCTCTGAGTAAACCCTCTTTGAAGACAGATTTGATGTGACTGTTTACCTTACCAGAGAATACCCCGAACAAGGCGGCTATTTCGCAAGCCGACATCCAAATGGAAGCCGTAGGAACGTGTACATTCCCATTCTCCTCAATGGTTATGATTTCTCTTTTCATCGTTCGTCCTCCTTATTATATAGTGATCCCATTGAACTGCTCTATCTTACTCAGTTTATCGGAAAGTGCCGCCATGTCCCGACTTTCCTTTTCGTGGGTGATTTTGGCATAAATCTGCGTGGTTCGGATATTCGTGTGTCCGAGCATCTTGGAAAGGGTTTCGATGGGCACGCCGTTGGTCAGGCAGATTTCCGTTGCCATAGTATGGCGGCTGGTGTGCCACGTAATCTCCTTTTCAATACCGCAGAGTCCGATGATTTTCTTGATGTTCTTACAAGCAGTTATATACGTCGGAACGGGCAGAAGCAAGTTGTCTTTTGCCATACCATCGTATTTATCGATAATCTGCTTCGGAATATCCAAGAGCATGATATTGGACTCCACACCCGTCTTTTGTCGCTTGGTCATAATCCAGAGTTTCCCGTCAAAGGAAGTTTGAAGGTTGTCCTTGGTCAGGTTCTTCATATCTGTAAAGGACAAGCCTGTAAAGCAACAGAAAACATACAAATCCCGAGCAAGTTCCATTGACTTGCGTCGGAATTTCAAATCCAATAATTGGCGGATTTCATCTTTCGTCAGATAGTCCCTGTCGGTACTTTCGGCGGATATGCTGTAATCCACAAAAGGATCGCGGACTATCCAGCCGTGATTTTGGGCAATGGTAATCATACGGCGCAGGGGCATCATGTAAATCCATACCGTGTTGTTACAGCATTGCTTTTCGGTGCGCAGGAAGATGTCGAAGTCGGTGATGAAAGCCGGAGTGAGTTCTTTTAGCGCAATGTCGCTGACACGGTAGCGGGTCTTGATGAACTCCTCCAAATGTTTATAGACCGTGCAATACTTGTTGTAGGTGGATGGGCATCGCAAGCCTGCATCGACCTGTTTGAAAAAATCTTCATTATGCTGGGCAAAGACTTTCAGCAAGGTTTCGTGTCGCATTTCCAAGCCCAAGAAGGCGTTTTTCACTTTCTCGGCAGTGACATAGTTATCCCGCTCGGCTATCTCCTTGTATTTGGCATTGATGCCGACACGGATCTTGTCCAAGAAACGGTTCGTTTCCAATGCTACAGTACTTTTGCCCGATGCTCGGTTGCTTTTGATGTTCCACAAGTCGGGATGAATATCACATTTGCAACTAAACTGGGCTATCGTACCATCAATGGTGATGCGACACATCACGGGAACGGAACCGTTCTTCTTGGGAGCGTTCTTTTTGAGGTAGAACAAAACCTTAAACGTACTACGCATAACTCTGACCTTTTATGGGTTACAAAACTATTTATTGTCAGGTTATTTGTTGCTACGCAAAACATTGTCGTTCAATGGTAAAGAAACTGTGTGCAATTTATTTGCTTCTTTCCTGCCATCAAAGTATCTTTGCCGAAGATAATCCTATGGGTTCAGATCGGATTTTGCTCTATTCGTTACCACTTTTCCTAATCCCTGTTTTCAGAAGGGGAGGTAATGTTTTGGTAACGCTGCTCTGTCCGAAGTTGGCATAAACCTGTCTTTTCAAGGTTTTCCGCCAAATGGCTTAAAAATAAGAATTGACTGACTCACAATTCATTTGCACTGTTCTGCCATTTTTTGGACCTTTGGGATAGATTTTCATATAAAAGATGGAACAAGTCTTCAACTCCTAATTGGCAAAGACCCCTATGTATATGCCTCTCTACTTCAGAATCCTAAGTATAAGGATGCAACCTATCCGAGTGATTACATTCGCACAGATATCAATGATCTAGAGCTCAAACAGGAGTATGAGCAGGTGATACATCTTCTACTCAAGCACCTGCCGACAGGCAAGGTACAGGTCCGTATCTATCAAAAGAACGCAAATGCAGAAATAGAATTCTTGCACTCAAAATGCTACATCTTTTCTGGTGAAAAACTGTCTCTGGGAGTGATAGGAAGCTCCAACTTCACCAAGAAAGGGCTGTTGGGAAATTCTGAGCTCAACTACTTAGAAACAGATCCAGCACGTGTCACAGCGTGTCCCCAGAAGGGTTCTATTGCGAAGGGACATATTTATTGGTTTGAAGAAAAATGGCAGCTATCCCAAGAGTGGAGCCAAGAATTTTTAGAGCAAATCATAAAACCCTCCAAGATTTATAAGCATATACAGCAGGCTACAGCCCTAGAATTCTCTCCTTATGAACAGTATATCAAGTTACTTCAAATACAATTTGGAGATGTCGTAGACAAGGAGTTGGGGCAGCAGATAGAGAGCTATCTACCTGCTAAGGTGCAGAAACTGAATTACCAGCTCGAAGCCGTCAAACGCTGTATCAGCATCATGTGTGAGCATGGAGGCTTTATGCTGGGTGATGTCGTCGGGCTGGGAAAGACCATCGTAGGAAGCCTGATTATAAAGCATTTCCTATCTGTACCTCAAGATGATGGACGGGATCGCAAGGTACTCATCATCTCACCTCCCGCAATTCAGTCTGGCTGGAAAAAGGCAGTGGCAACTTTTGATAAAGACTCTGAAGACAAGATGTCTCCTTATATTGATTTCATTACAACAGGTCGTATAGACAATCTGTATGATAGTGAGGATTGGGATGGGAACGATGACTCTTGTGATTCAGGAGATTTTGGCGAAACGCTCCAAGACAAAAGCTATGGACTTATTATCATTGATGAGAGCCATAAGTTTCGCAATAGTGCCACACAGATGTATCGATCTCTGGATGAATTGATACAACGAATTGGCTCTAATACAGGAGTATATCCCTATGTAGGATTGCTCTCAGCCACTCCACAGAATAATGGACCCAATGACTTAAAGAATCAGATATACCTTTTTGAGCGCAATCACAATGAAAGTACATTGAAAAAGGCAGAGGGAGGGGATCTTGAGAGATTCTTTGCAGATATCAATCGCGAGTATGCCCTACTTATCAATCGAAGTACAGACCTCCCAGCGGAAGAGCGTCGTAGTAGACTAGACGCTGTCTCCAGCAAGCTACGTAACTGTGTCTTGTGTGATATACTTGAGCGTCGAACACGTACAGATATTGAAAAGTACTACAAAGAGGATATAGAATCTCAAGGAATTGTTTTCCCGAAAATTATTGGGCCGAATAACCTTAAGTATGTCATGGATGAAGAGCTGGTAATGCTTTTCTCTGATACAATGACGATCCTTGCTCCCACCGAAGAAGATAAACTAAAAACAGACGAATGGCTAGGATATTTACGCTACCGAGCTATAGAGTACTTTGTCAATTCGGAGAATGAGCGTAAGCACACGGGACGAGGGAATCGCTCTGTCAGAGATGTGTCTAGGCAGCTTGCTAACATCATGCAAATACAACTGGTAAAACGCCTAGAAAGCTCTTTCTCTGCCTTCACGAAATCGTTATTGAATTTACGCCGCTATACGGAGAACATGATCCAGATGTGGAACAACAATACCATTTTTGTCTGTCCTCAGATTGACGTAAACAAGGAGCTCGACTACGATGCTAAAAGTAAGAAGCGAGGGAAATTAGTCACCTTTGAGGATTGCATTGAAGATATTAGAGCCAAAATTCGGAAACTGACCGAACAAGGACGAAATGAGAAGGGCCAGAATGCAGAATATCGTCGAGATGATTTTAAGGAAGAGTATTACGACAGACTAAAGAAAGACTTTCGCCTCATATCGCGGTTTTGTGATCGCTGGGCAAGGAACTCACAAGACCCCAAGTTTGATGCTTTCAAAGAGAGCCTCAAGCCAGAGTTGTTAGACCCCTCAAAGAATACTTCTGGCAAGTTAGTCATCTTCTCAGAAGCTATTGATACGGTGCAATCTCTCGCCAGAGCTATCAAGGCTAAGGGGTATAAATCACTAGTCATTACTGCGACTAATCGTGATGATATGGAACAAGTAATTGCAGAAAACTTTGATGCCAATTACGAAGGCGAATGGAAGAATGATTATGATGTCATCATCACGACGGAGGTACTTGCAGAGGGGGTCAATCTTCACCGAGCCAATGTAATTCTAAATTACGATACCCCTTGGAACTCAACTCGCTTGATGCAGCGTCTTGGACGTGTCAACCGCATCGGGAGCAAAGAGCCGAATGTGTATGTTTATAACTTCATGCCAAGTGCAGAAGGAGATGCACAGATACAGCTAGTTCGTAAGGCTCATACTAAACTTCAATCATTCCATGTGTTATTTGGCGAGGATAGTAAGATTTTTTCCGAAGAGGAAAATGTGGTGCACTACGATATTGTGAAGGCTATTGATGCGGAGGAATCCCCTCTACAGCCCTATGTGTTTGAACTAAAGCAGTACAAAACGGCTCATCCAGAAAGATATGCCGAGATTGAGCGTGCAGGCGAAAGTTGTTGGCAGATAGCTCAGTCTGAGCATGGTACAGCCTACTTCATAGTGAAAGCTCCTCATAGTGCGCGACTCGCAGTCAGAATCTGTGAAGAGGGAGAGCAGCATACCAATCCACAGATCATATCCTTGCTCGAAGTCTTAGAGAACATGCGAGTAGAGACTGATACCCCCCGAGTCCCATTGCCGGACTCGTGGCAAGACTTGTCGAAAAATGCACTGAAAGCATACAACCAGTATTTCGTCCGTATTAACCGCTCACGTGTAGGAGATGAGCGCACGAAAGCATTGGAGATTATTGTGGAGCTATACAACAATGACCGTCTCTCACCCAAGTCAAAAAGTCTTTTGAGCAGTGCAAGGAAACTCGCTGATAAAGGTAGTTTTGATATTATCAAAAAGATGATATTCATCGGCAAAGAGCTGGAGGAAAGAGCGAATCGTTTGTTTGCCTTAGAGCAACAAGATATTGATGATCTGTTGGAAGGAGAAATTGGTAAACTTGTTGCCAATGTCGAAAGCAAGCAGGGGGTAGCGTCAATTATACTAGGAACCATTAAGTAGCCATAAATAAAGAGTATGGACAAGAAGTTACTGCAGGAGTATCTGAATAATCCTTATCAAGGTGCTCAATCCTTTCTTGAGCATATTGTATATCCCATCTTTGGAGAGAAGGATTTTGAGAATGAGTACGAGACAGAAGTGCTAGCCAATCAGCCCGAGTACGAAAGGCAGGCATCAGTAACAGGCATACAGAGTATCAAACAAGTCGGTAAGATTTATGTAGGTGCAGAGCCACTACAGATATTTGATATTACAGTAAAGAGCCAAATTCAGATGGCTCGCAATCGAGTGGGGATCCAGCGACTCATACGTCGTATCATGGACAATTACTCTAGTGCTTTCATGCTCTTTCACTATGAAGATAAAGACGCTTGGGAATGGCGTTTCACCTTCTGTCATAAGGCCGGAGGAGGAGAGGCAAGTGATAGCAAGCGCTTTTCCTTCCTCCTAGGGCCTGGTCAACATTGCCGTACTGCCACGGACAATTTTCAAAAACTCATCGACAAAAGAGAATCCGTTGCGGTTAAGGATATCCAAGAAGCCTTCTCTGTCGAAGCTCTGAATAAGGAGTTCTTCGATAAGTACCGTCAACATTATGCAGATTTTGTAGGCTATATCACAGGTAAACGCTATATCAAGCAAGGAAGTAAGTGGGTAGAAAAGCAAATATGCAACCCTCACCCTCAGCTACAGGACCAATTCCTTGGAGATGAGAAGCGTGTACGAGACTATGTCAAGAAGCTCTTGGGACGCATTGTTTTCCTTCACTATCTACAGCGCAAGGGCTGGCTTGGAGTACCCTTGGGTAAAACTTGGGGGGAAGGCGATAGTGCTTTTATGCAGCACCTCTATGAGTATGCCACCCCTCCTCAGAAGTCGGACTTCATCGAATCTGTCTTAGAGCCCCTCTTTTATGGAGCCCTGAATACAGACCGTAGTGCTCAAGAAGATCTCTTCGATACTGGAGTAAAATTTCCCCATGTAGGTACTGCTATACGTATTCCTTATTTGAATGGAGGACTGTTTGAAAGAGATGAGAATGATGAATTGCAGGTGGAGTTCTCTTCCGAGCTCTTTGAGAAACTCCTCAACTTTTTTGCGCAATACAACTTTACCATTGATGAGAACGACCCTAGTGATGCTCAAGTAGGAGTCGACCCCGAAATGCTGGGGCGTATCTTTGAGAGCCTGCTAGAAGACAACAGAGAAAAGGGAGCTTACTACACACCCAAGGAAATTGTCCAGTACATGTGCCGTGAATCTCTCATCGCCTATCTGCGTGCAGGTATAGACAAAGAGAAAGAGGAATTCGAGGCTATTGCCCGCTTTGTGAAAAGCAATAATGCTGAAGATTTACTCGGGGAAACCAAGGAGAGCGAACAGTATGACCTGCGTGCAGAAGTCTTGCATAAGCTTAAGGAAGTGAAGATATGCGATCCTGCCATTGGCTCAGGCGCTTTCCCGATGGGGTTGCTCCGAGAGTTGTACCATTGTCGTATTGCTCTGGAAGAACAGTCAGTTACGCCAGCTGAAATCAAGAGCCAAATTATTAAGAATAATATCTATGGTGTTGACATTGAGCAAGGAGCTGTAGATATTGCACGTCTTCGTTTTTGGCTTTCGCTGGTCGTCGATGAAGAGACACCACAGCCACTCCCCAACCTTGACTATAAAATCATGCAAGGCAATTCCCTGTTGGAGTGTTATAAGGGACATGATTTGAGTAGTATCCTGAATAACGATAAAATTCTTTTTAATTCGGAGCAAGGTTTTCAGCTACAATTCGTAAATGATGAGAAGAGTCAAAATCAGGCTTTGTTGCGAAACAAGCTCTCTCATTACTACAATTGTCATAGTAAAGAGGTGAAACAGTTGTTAAAGAACGAGATAAAAGAAATCATCAACTCACAAATAGAGCTGTTTCGGATGGAGAAGGGAGTGCAAAGGGCTTTGTATGCTGAAGCAGAGTCTAAACGAAGGAAAATTGCAGAACAAGAGATTTTAGATTTGTCAGGTATAGATATCATGGCGAATCAACACTTCTTCCTTTGGCACACTTGGTTTGATGAAGTCTTTAACCGATCCTCAGGACGCAACGGCTTCGACATCGTCATCGGCAATCCACCATATCTAAGGATACAAGGAATTAGAGATGTAAATCCCTCATTGGCAGATGCCTTGGTGAATTTATACGAATGTGCCACCGCTTCATTTGACTTGTATGTAGTTTTCATTGAATTGGGACTCTCTTTAGCATCACATTCAGGAATAGTAAATTATATAGCACCTACCAAATGGAGTAATGCGACTTTCGGTAAAGGGTTGAGATCCTTACTTAGCAGGCTATCTGGTATTACAAGGATTATAAACTTTTCCGATTGCCAGGTATTTAATGCCTCAACATACAGTGGCATACAAACCTTCCAGAGAGGATCAGAGAAGCTATCTTACACACAATTGGAGCGCAACTTAGAGACTTCTGGAGATATTGAGATGTATCTTGACTCGCTGAGAGATTCAGACTTTACTTCCATTGACTATAGGCAATTTGGTGAAGCCCCTTGGATCCTTACGACTAGTCGAGTATACCAGATTCTATCTAAGCTAAGACAACAACCATTAACACTTGGAGATGTATTTGATAAAGTATATCAAGGCATTGCCACAAGTAAAGATGATGTCTTTTTCTTGTATGAAGTCTCTGACGTTTCCAGCATGGTAATAGAGGGATATTCAAAACAATTGGACAAACGAATCAAAATAGAAAAAGGACTAGTCAAACCTTTACTTAAGGGTGAAGATATTCATCGATACGATGACATCAGAACAAATAGATGCGTAATATTCCCGTATAAGTTAGAACCTTCAGGTGCATACCTATATGAAGAAGAGGAGATAGCAACACTTTTCCCATTAGGTTATAGCTACTTGAAGGCTTGTGAAAGCGTTTTACGTGGACGGGAAAAAGGGAGGTTAGAAACTGACACTTACTGGTACCGATACATATATCCAAAGAACTT
>ERZ772997.45-NODE-45-length-56948-cov-87.0562_pt1 | contig 56948 bp, 44 predicted proteins | sample MGYA00511127_ERZ772997 | MGnify/ENA primary metagenome ERZ772997 (study PRJEB29015, sample SAMEA2738070) | human oral metagenome | biome: human oral; feature: human-associated habitat; material: saliva | place: China | collected 2215 ... | reverse complement strand
ATTTCAGACGACCTTGGATTCGGATTTCAAGTGCAACACTAGGGTACCAGTGGTTGGAACAGATTTAAGAATAAAACACTTGGCGTTTCGTAGCCAAGTGTTTTTCTCGGCCGGTGGTTCAACTCATCTTGAACCCTGCGTATCTCCCGATTGCTGATGTTTCGGAAATCGGTTTGTTTGGGGAAATATTGCCGGATGAGTCCATTGGTGTTCTCATTCAGCCCTTTCTCCCAAGAATGGTAAGGGCGGCAAAAATAGGTTTTCGCCTTCAATGCTTTGGCTATTTTGGTGTGTTGGTAGAACTCTTTGCCGTTATCCATGGTGATGGTGTGGACTCTGGCTTTATATGCCTTTAATACCCTAATAGCTGCCTGGGCAGTGTCTTCGGCCTTTAAGTTATCCAATTTGCAGATAAAAGCAAATTCGATTGTTGTCTGACTTGGATGGCTAGGCAACAGATTTCGCGGGCAAAGCCCACGCTACGGGTTCAGTTATCCCAAACCTGTTTTGATTGAATAAACGAGGTCGTCTGAAAACGAGCATGAACAAGTTTTTCTAAAACTAAAATCTCAAAATTTTCAGACGACCTTAATTTTAACCTGCAACCTGCCCCCTCTCCCGTCTGGCGGGAGAGGGCTGGGGAGAGGGTGGATCTTACGGCTACACAAATCCGATTTTACCTAAACCCACAAAACCACCCCCATCCTAACCTTCCCCCGCCGGCGGGGGAAGGGATAAGTTACCGTTGCAGCAACCCGTAGCGTGGGTTTTACCCACGAGATAAATAACAGACACGGTTTCCGGATTCGGGTTGTCAGATAGTGGATTTCGAGGGCAAAGCCCACGCTACAAATTTGAGTTATCCCAAACCTGCGTTGATTGAATAAAAGGTCGTCTGAAAACGAACGTGAACGGGTTTCTCCAAAAACCCTGATCTCAAAGTTTTCAGACGACCTATTTCAACAGGTTTTTTAAAGCCAAGCGCACGCCTTCGCCGACTTCCGTGCCTTTTGGAATGCCTTTGATGGCGGCTTTTGCTTCGCGTTCGTTGTAACCCAACGCAATCAGGGTGTTGACGATGTCGTCCGTTTCGTCGGCAGCAGGCGCGGCGGTGAAAAGCCCGTCGGCAGCGGTATGGGAAACCAGTTTGCCGCGCAGTTCCAAAACCATGCGTTCGGCGGTCTTTTTGCCGATGCCCGGGGCGGAGGAGAGGCGTTTGATGTCTTCGTCGGCAACCGCGCGGGCAAGCTCGTCGGCGGACATGGCGGAGAGTATGCCCAGCGCGGTTTTTGCGCCGATGCCGCTGACTTTGACCAACTGGCGGAACGTCGCCCGTTCGTCGGCAGTCGCAAAACCGAACAATAAATGCGCGTCTTCACGGACGACAAGCTGGGTGTAAAGCTGCACGGTTTCGCCCAAGGCGGGCAGGTTGTAGAAAGTCTGCATGGATACGTCGGCTTCGTAGCCGACGCCGTTAACGTCGATGACGATTTGCGGCGGGTTTTTCTCGATGAGCCTGCCGGTCAGTCTGCTGATCATGGGGGTTCCGTTAGGGAGTTGGGTAAAAAGGTCGTCTGAAACCTAGATGCCGACTGGCAACAGGGCTTCAGATGACCGTGATTGTAGCAGTTTCTCAAGGGCGTATCGGCCAAACTGCTTTGCGGCAAAGGTCGTCTGAAACCTAAATCTTGGTTTTCAGACTTGCATGAACGCGGTTTGCCGTTCTTGCGCTGGGAACCGTCAAACCAAATGTTCCGCCAAAAATTCAAGGGCGAAGGCGACGGCCTGATTTCTGACGGCCTCTCGGTCGCCGCTGAAGATTTTCATTTGCTCCAGCGATTCGGTCGGCGTGGACAACCCGAACCACACCGTGCCGACGGGTTTTGCCGCGCTGCCGCCACCGGGGCCTGCAATGCCGGAAATACTCAGGGCGTAGTCGGCTTGGGCGACGGCTTTGGCACTTCGTGCCATTTCGTACACGGTTTCACGGCTGACCGCGCCGTGTTGCAGAAGCGTATCGGGCATAACGCCGAGGCGTTCCTCTTTGGCTTGGTTGCTGTAAGTAACAAAACTTTGATGAAACCATTGCGAGCTGCCCGCGATGCTGGTGAATGCGCCCGCAAGCAGGCCGCCCGTGCAGGATTCGGCGCAGGTAACGGTTTGTCGGTGTCGGGTGAGGTGTTCGGCGATGGTTTGCAGCGCGGTCATGGGACTTTCTTTCTTCAATGGCGGCGGATTCGTCGGGGGCGGACAGGAAATAGATTATAGGTTGATTGCCGATGGTGGCGGAAGGTCGTCTCCAACTGCGTTTTCAGACGATCTGAAGGACATTCTATTCCGCACCCGCCTTCTTCCCGTCCTTCACCAGCACAATCACCAATTCGCTGTCGTCGGTTATTTTGATGGCAACGTATTCGCTACCATCCGCCTTCAGGACGCTGCCCTGCCGCAATTCCTGCCTTTTTCCGCTGTCAAACAAAAATACCGAGCGGCCTTTGGTTTGGGTAACCAGCAGGGTGTGGCCGGGGTGGTTGTGGCGGGGGATTTCCTTGCCTTTGGGCAAGGTTTCACGGATGACGGTGTAGTTTTCGCCTTCAAAGACTTTGCCCGTGCCTTGGGCGGTTTCGGCGGCGGGCGCGGCTGCGGTGGAGAGACCGATGAGGATGGCGAAAAGTTGGGTTTTGATGTTTTTCATGATGGTTTTCCTTTGGTTGCAGACAAAATTTATGGCGGACTAAAATCGCAATGATACGGCGTTGCCAACGCTCTTATGTATTCTAGCTGTACACAGCAGGCGTTGCTGTCTTGTCTCATTTTTATTTTAATCCACTATATGTTTCGGTCGGTTTGGGTCGTCTGAAAGCGGAATATGGCCGCGTTATAGTGGATTAACAAAAATCAGGACAAGGCGACGAAGCCGCAGACAGTACAGATAGTACGGAACCGATTCACTTGGTGCTTCAGCACCTTAGAGAATCGTTCTCTTTGAGCTAGGGCGAGGCAACGCCGTACTGGTTTAAAGTTAATCCACTATATTTGTTTTCGTAACCGGTTTGATTAGACTCCGTATGGCGGTTTTCGTTTCGTTCCGAATGCAAGCCTGCGGCTTACTACCCTCTCCCTAACCCTCTCCCACGGGGAGAGGGGACGGGCTGCCGTAGCCTCGCTGTTTGCCGCATAAACTCGAGTGCTGACTGCCATCGGTCTGAATCTTTGATTCAGCCGCTCGATGCGTGTGCCTATGGTGTTCCAAAAGGTCGTCTGAAAACGAGGTTTCCGAAGGAAGTCAAGTTTCTGCGAAGCTAAAACCGAAGCTGCAAAAAATCGAAAAGCAGCCTGCACGTTGAAAATGCCACCCAAGAAAACCTGCGGTTTGCCGCCCTCTCCCTAACCCTCTCCCACGGGGAGAGGGGATTGGGTTGCAGGCTGCTTTTAAGGTTCAGGCAATTTTTAACTTCGTTGAAGCTGCACTTTCAGAAGCTGTGCTTTAGCTTCGCAGAAACTTGACTTCCTTCGGAAACTCCGTTTCAGACGACCTTATTTAAACCGATAGGTAAACGCCGCGTTCACTGTCCGCAGTGCGCCGTAACTGTGGCGGTCAGGCTGGGTGCGGTAGTGTTTGTTGAACAGGTTGTCCACGTTCAGCGACAGTTCGGCGCGCGAATTGAAGCGGTAACGCGCCATGATGTCGGCGACGGCGTAGGCTTTTTGGCGGCTGTTGTCGGCGGCGCGGGCTTTGGTGGCGGGATTGGGGATGCGGAGCGTGGCAGGGTCGGTGTGGGTTTCGCTCTGCCAGCGCATGCCTGCGCCGATGGTCCAGCCGCTGGGGGCTTCGGGGGCGAAGTGGTAGGCGGTGAAGAGTTTGAAGCTGCGTTCGGGCACGCTGTCGGAGTTCAGGCGGCTGCCGTCTTGGTCGCGGGTTTTGCTTTGGCTGTAGCCTGCCTGTATCTGCCATTCGGGCGTGATGCGGCCGCCGACTTCGATTTCCCAGCCGTGGGTTTTGGCTTGGTTGGCGGCGCGGTAGTAGGTGTTGCCGCTCGGGTCGCGTCCTGCTGCGGTGGCGAGGTTGTTTTTACGGGCGCGGTACACGGCGGCGGATGCGTTCAGACGGCCTTCAAGCCATTCGCCTTTGATGCCGGCTTCCAGATTGTTGCCGGTTACGGGTTTCAGGTAGCTGCCGTGTTCGTCTTTTTGCGATTGTGGGACGAACAGGCTGCTGTACGAGCCGTAAAGCGACAAGTTGTCGGTCAGGTCGAACACGATGCCTGTGTAGGGGGTGAAACGGTTGGCGGACACATAGGTCATGCCTTGTGTGCGGCTGTCGTAGCTGCCTGCGCGGTAGCGGCTGTATCTGCCGCCGAGTATCAGCGAAAGGTTGTCGGCGGCGCGGAAACGGGTGGCGAGATAACCGCCGATTTGCCGCCTGGTGCCGTATTGCGGGATGGTTTGGGCAAACGATGATGGCTGCGGGTAGGCGCCCGTGCGGGAAAATTCGTAGGCGTTGGGGATGGTGTTGGGGATGATGCTGCGTTCGCCGTATTTGTTGCTGGCGTATTTGTAGCCGTTGATACCCGCGATTAAATCGTGTTCGCGGCCGAACAGGCGGTATTTGCCGGTCAATGACACGCTGACGCTGTGGGTGCGCGGGTCGGCGTGCCAATAACCGGGAATCAGGTCGGTGGCGGCGGTGCTATGGTCGATGGAAAGCACGCCTGCCACGCCGTAGGGCTGGCGGAAGCGGCTGCGGGTGTAGTCGTATTCGGCTTTGAGTTTCCAGTCTTGGTTGAAGCGGTGTTCGATGCCGGCGAACAGGTTGAGCGCACGGTGGCGGCTGTTCGACCAATTTGTGGCGGGGTTGTCTTTCGGGCCGAAGGCAGTGGCATAACCTTGGCTGTCGTACACGGCGTAGCTGAGCGGCGCGTCGGCGGTTTCTTTCGCCTGCTGGTAGTCCATGCCTGCGTGGACGCGGGTTTGCGGTGCGATGTCGTATTCCAAAATGCCGTAGAGTTCGGCATCGCGGCTGCGTTCGCGCTGCCGCCACGAGTCGCCGCGTCCGAAGGTGGAAACCAGGCGGCCGCGCAGCGTGCCTTCGGCGTTCAGGCTGCCCGATACGTCCGTGCCCAGCCCGAAATGTTTGCGGTTGCCCGCTTCGGCGCGGACTTCAAACAAGGGATTGCGGGTCGGGCGTTTGCGTACCAGATTGACGGTGGCGGAAGGCTCGCCCGTGCCGTCCAGCAGCCCTGCCACGCCGCGCACAACTTCTACGCGCTCATAGGCGGCGGTGTTGGCATTGCCCGTATCGGCCAGCGCGTCGGCAACGGGGATGCCGTTGATTTGGTAGTTGGCGATGCGGCTGCCGCGCGCGAACAGGTAGTTGTAGCCCGCGCGGTCGGAGCCGTAAATCTGGCGGCTGGTGCCGGTCGCCTGCAATAGGGCGCGGTCGAGCGTTTTGATGTTTTGGTCGCGCATTTGTTGCGATGTGATGACGCTGACGCTCTGCGGGATTTCGCGCAGGGTCATGGGCAGCCCGAGCGGGGTGTGCGTGCCGGAAACGGTGTAGCCGCCGTTGGAACTCGCGGTGCGGTCGGCGGTAACGGTGATGGTCGGCAATTCGGTGCTTTCCTGCGGTTTGGGGTCGTCTGAAACAGAAACATCGGCCTGCGCGTACACGGGCAGCAGGGCGGCAAACAGCAGGGAATATTTGAAGCGTGTCATGGGATTTCCTTTGTGTGTTGGTGTGCGGTGGGGTTGTATTTTCGGCATATATTTTTGGCATATTGGAGGTGCAGGCTGCTTTTTCAGGCGGCCTCGGACGGGTCGGGCAGCTCAATCAGCACCACCGAGCAGCCGTTTTCCGAACGCGGGCGGTGCGACACCGACTTCGGCACGACCGCCATCTCGCCTTCGCGTATCGTCATGCTGCCGCCGTCGGCGAAGTCCACCGCCATGTCGCCCTCCACGGCAAACAGTACTTTGTCGCTGTATCCGTGCGTATGCCAGCCGTAATCGCCCAAAAGTTTGACCAGGCGGAATTGGAACCCGTGGCGGTTGATGATTTCGGGCTGCCAGTATTCCTTGATGGCGGCAAGGTGCTGTTTCAGGTTGATGGTTTCGTTTTGCATGGGGTTCTCCTATGGGTTGGGTGGTTTTTGATGCGGTTTGTCGTTTTGGCTTCGTTGCAGGCTGCTTTCAGTGGGCGGGGTTGTAACGGAAGTATCATCGGCTTTGATGTAAGCCTGCGGCTTACTGCCCTCTCCCTAACCCTCTCCCACGGGGAGAGGGGACGGGTTGCCGTAACCTTGCTGTTTGCCGCATAAACTCGGGGGGCGGGCTGCCATCGGTCTGAATCTTTGATTCAGCCGACCGATGCCTGTGCCTGCGGTGTTCCAAAAGGTCGTCTGAAAACGGAGCTTCAACGAAGTGGAAATTTGCCTGAACCCTAAAAGCAGCCTGCAACCCAATCCCCTCTCCCCGTGGGAGAGGGCTAGGGAGAGGGCGGCAAACCGTAGGTTTGCTTTGGCGGCATTCTCAATGTGCAGACCGCTTTTCGCTTCTTTTGCAGCTTCGGTTTTAGCTTCGCAGAAACCCCGCTTCCTTCGGAAACCTCGTTTTCAGACGACCTTTCCGTTTTCAGCGCACAGGCTTTGTGAAAGCGTTATCGGCTTTATGTAAGCCTGCGGCTTACTGCCCTCTCCCTAACCCTCTCCCACAGGAAGAGGGGACGGGTTGCCGTAGCCTCGCTGTTTGCCGCATAAACTCGGGTGCGGGCTGCCATCGGTCTGAATCTTTGATTCAGCCGCTCGATGCGTGTGCCTGCGGTGTTCCAAAAGGTCATCTGAAAATGGAGCTTCTGAAATCGCAGCTTCAACAAGAGTTAAAAATTGCCTGAACCTTAAAAGCAGCCTGCAACCCCATCCCCTCTCCCCGTGGGAGAGGGTTAGGGAGAGGGCGGCAAACCGTAGGTTTGCTTGGGTGGCATTTTCAACGTGCAGGCTGCTTTTCACTTCGTTGAAACCACGATTTAGCTTCGCAGAAACTCCGCTTTCTTCGGAAGCTCCGTTTTCAGACGACCCCTATTCTTTCCCCGCCGAAACGGGTTCGGCCTTTTCAAACGCCGCCTTCAACTGTTCTGCCGCCTGTATCAACTGCCGTGCGCCGCCCGCGACAATGTAGTTCGCGGCAGGCATGACGATGATTTGCTTGCGCTTCCAAGCGTTCGTGCCGCGTACCAGCGCGTTATCCAACACTTCGACGGCCGCCGGCCCTTCCTGCCCGATGGCGGCGGTGCGGTCGATGATGAAAATCCAGTCGGGTTTTTTCTCTTTGATGTATTCGAAGGAAACGGGCTGTCCGTGCCCCTCGTTGCGTAAAGATTCATCCACGGGCGGCAGGCCGATGTCGCTGTGTATCCAGCTTGCCAACCGCGACTGCGTGCCGAAGGCGGACACCTTGTTGCCCGTAACCGACAGCACCAGCCCGCGCCCTTTGCCTTTGGCGGCTTCGCGCGTTTGGGCGAACAGCGCGTCAATCTGCGCCTTCAATTCCGCCGCGCGCGCTTCCTTGCCAAAAATCCGCGCCAGGGTCTCCATCTGCTTCTCGCCGCTAGTGCGGATATTGCCGTTGTCCACCGTCAGGTCTATGGTGGTCGCGTTTTTTGCCAACTGTTCATACGCTTCCGCGCCCGGCCCGCCGGTAATGACAAGCTGCGGATTGTAGCGGTGCAGGGCTTCGTAATCAGGCTCGAACAGCGTCCCCACCGTTGCCGCCTTGTCAAATGCAGGCTGCAAATAGTCCACGCGCACCGGTGCGGTGGTTGCGCCCACGTCCACGCCCAATTCGGTCAGCGTATCCAATGCCGCCCAGTCGTACACGGCGATGCGTTCGGGATTCTTCGGCACAACGGCATCACCCCGCGCGGTCGGCACAGTCAGCGTGGCGGCAGATGCGGTTTGGGATGCGGCGGATACAGTTTTTTCGGCGGCAGGTTCGGGCGAACAGGCGGCCAGCATGACGGCGCAGGCTGCCCAATAAAAACTCGGCTTCACGGTGTGCGGTTCCTTTGCATACGAATAAGAATATTTATTATTAAACAAATAATCTGCAGAAACCACGCCGCAAAACGCAAAATTCTCGATACGGCAAAACAAATTCCCGAAACGGGAAAGGTCGTCTGAAACACGCTTTCAGACGACCTTTCCCGTTTCAACCAATCCCTACGCTTGATTATTGGCAATAATTCCTATTTAATCCCCTTATCAGACAACCCGTTCCCATCTAACCATGAACACCGCCGCCATCTACCGCCAGTACCAAACCTATGTCCGCTCCGATAAATCCGGCTGGGCGTTGGACGGCTGTTCCGACAGCGCGCTCATGGCGCAGGCAAAACAGCCCGGTTTACATCTGGAAATGTGCATCAACCGCTTCGACTCGGGCATTACCCTGTCGCGGATGCGCGGCGGCGGAACGGGTGCGTTTCCCACCGAAATCCACAATTTCAGCCACAACTGCGCCCTGTTCGTCATGGTGTCGGGGCAGAACCGGTTACAAATGGGCGGCAGGGAATACCGCCCGTCTGCTGGCGAAATCTGGCTGGTGCGCGGCGAACTGGCGGACGTGTCCGAAACCCTGCTGCCCGACAACGGCGGCATGTGCGCGCTGCATTTGGATTTTTCGCTGGAAAAACTGCGCCGCTGGCACGACGAAGGTTTGCTGGACGAACGCCTGTTTTCGCCGCAAACGATAGGCCGATTCGCCCTGCAACGGCTGGCGCAAAACGCGGCGGCACTGACGGCGGCAGCCTGCCCCCTGCTGCAACGCCCGTTCGAATCGGACGGCTTCGGCCTGCTCGCCGACGAAGCCGCCGCGCTGGAACTCTCCGCCCGATTATTGCGCTTCACCTTCCGCCGCCACGACAACGGCTACCGCCGCCGGCGCATAGACGAAGCCGCCGATATTTTGAACAGCGAATTCGCCCGCCCGCTGACCATCGCCGAAATCGCCCGCCGCGTCGGACTGAACGAATGCTACCTGAAACGCTATTTCAAAGCGCAAACCGGCGAAACCGTCGCCGGACGCTTGCGCCGCCTGCGGCTGGAACACGCGCTCGCCCTCATCGAATCCGGCAGCACCGTCCAAGCCGCCATGCACTTTTGCGGCTACCGCCACGCGGGACGGTTCAACGAAGCATTCAGGCGGCATTACGGATTTTTGCCTTCGGATGCGAAGAAGTGCTGATGGGGCCGGCGGCATAGATATTTTGATTTGAAACAACCATTAAAAAAGGTCGTCTGAAAAAGCAGTTTCAGACGACCTTTTTTCATTCGCGGCAGCAGTGTCGCCACTCGCCCTTACCCCAAAAACTCTTTCAAAAACAGCAACACGCAGGCGAGTTCGTCGGCGGATTCGCGTTGCGTACCGTTGCCGGTATGGCCGCCGCCGTCCGGAGCGTAGAGCCACGATTGCGCGGAGGTTTCGCGCAGTTTGGCGTAGAACTTGAGCGCGTGGGCGGGATGGACGCGGTCGTCGCTGAGGCTGGTGGTGATGAGTGCGGGCGGGTATGGCACGTCGTCTGAAAGATTGTGATACGGCGACAATTCGCCCAGCCAGCGTTTGCAGACTTCGTATTTCTGCGGGTTGCCGTATTCGTCCGTCCAGCTTGCACCGGCGGAGAGCAGCGGATAGCGGATCATGTCGGTCAGCGGCACTTCGCACACCAGCGCACCTATGCTTTGCGGTTCGCGCACGAAGGCGGCGGCGGTAATCAGGCCGCCGTTGCTGCCGCCCTGCAAACCGATGTGTTTGGGCGAACTCATGCCGCGTTCGGACAAATCGCGCACGACTGCCAATAAATCATCAACGCTTTTGTGTTTGCTGATTCCCTGCGCCGCCTGATGCCAGCGCGGGCCGAACTCGCCGCCGCCGCGTATGTTCGCCAACACGAAGGCGTTGCCCTCTTCCAGCCAGTATTTGCCGATGCTGCCCAGATAATGCGGCAGCTCGGGCACGCCGAAACCGCCGTAGGCATAGACCAGCGTCGGCGTGTCGGGCGCGGCGTTTTTGCCGACGTGGAAATAAGGGATGCGCTCGCCGTCGGACGACACCGCCCAAAACTGCCGCACGTCGATGTCGTCTGAAACAAACTGCTGCGGCTGGCGGCGCATGACGGTCAGTTCCATCACGTTCAAATCCAGCGCAAACAGCGTCAGCGGCGTGGTGAAATCGCTGGCGGCAAGGTAAACCACGTCGCCGCCCCACGGCTGGTCGGTTATTTCCAACGCACCCGAAGGCAGGCGCGGCAGTTCGACTTCCTGCCATTTGCCGTCGGTAAAGCGCCATGCTTTCAGACGGCCTTGTACGTTTTCCAGCAGGCTCGCCACCACAAAACGCTTGGTCGTTTCCACGCTTTCCAATGCCTGCGTTTCATCGGGCGCAAACAAAAGCTGCGCCGCGCCCAATTCGCCCCGATTCAGCTTCACCGCCACCAGCGCGCCGCTCGGATAGCTTTGGTTCGCGCGGTTCCAGTCCTTGCGCAGCGTCAATAAAAGATGCCCCGCCAAATAGCCGACCACGTCACAATCGGCGGGCAGGTTCAACGGTTTCGCCTCGCCTTCGGACGACACCTGCAAATACGTCTTGGTGTAAAAACCGTCCGACGCTTCAATCAAATCAATCGGCGAACCCTGCGGATCGAGATAACGCCACGCGTTTACCATCATCGCGCCTTTATCGATTTGGTACACCGGCAGGCTTTCCTCGAAACTCTTGCCGCGCTCCACCAGCCACACTTCGCGCGGATAGCCCGATTCGGTCAACTGGCGTTCGTCCCAGGCCGGACACACCCACACGCTGTTTTCATCGCGCCACGACACATGGTTTTTCCCCGCCGGAAAATGAAAACCGCCCTCGACCAGCCCGCCCGCTTCCAAATCCACTTCCAGCGTATAAGCCGTATCGCCGCCCGATTTGCTTAAAGTCAACAGCGCGCGATTGGGCTGCTCCACCAAGTGCGACACCCCGCCCAGATACACATCGTCGCCGAGCAACTCGTCGAAATCCGCCACTGAAAACAAGATTTTCCACTCGGGATAACCCGAACGGTAGGTCGCTGCCGTGCACACGCGGTACACGCCCTTCGGATATTCCGCGTCCTGATGGAAATGGTACATCCGCGCGCGGTGTTCCTGACAAAACGGAATCTGCCGCGTGTCCTGCATCTGCGCCAAAATCCCGTCCGACAGCGCGCGCGCTTTATCGTTGTCCAAAAAGCGTGCACGCGTTTCGGCATGCGCTTCAGCGGAGAAGTTTTGCGTTTCGGGGGCGTCGAGGTTTTCGAAATGGAGATAGGAATCGGGGTAGGATTTCATAGAAGAGAGGTCGTCTGAAAATAGCGAAAGCGGGAATTATAGCGGGAAAGCCTTGCAGACAGATGAAAAGGTCGTCTGAAAACGGGGCGGCGGGTTTCGCCATCGCTCCCGATACGCCGCTTAGCCATCAGCCGTATCGAAAATTAAGCAGACCCATCTACTTATTCGGCGGATTAATCGGCAGCGTCGAGCGGGAGACTTTGACGTCGGGGCATTTTTCTTTCATCTGATAGCGGAACACTTCCGCCTTGCGTTGATTGCCGGTTTTTTCGTAATTCGTGCCCAAAATCACCTCGTCCGCCAGATTCCGTATATCGGCATAAGGGATATAGATAGATTGTGTCGTCTCGCAATATTCGATTTCCTTCGGATCGATTGGCTTGATGACCAGCAGGCGGAACTCTTCTTCGTCGCGGAAGGCGAAGTCTTTAAACAGATAGCGGATGTATTCCAAGGCTTCTTTATCCTCGTCGCTGACGGCGGATTTGTCCTTGAAAAACCCGATAAGCTCTTCCAACGCTTCTTTTAATTTTTCCAAGCGGAACTGATGCCAGTCTTCATTTCCGACGGGTTTCAGGCGGATACCGAATTTCGTTTTTCCTTGAGACAGAAACCATATCCCGCATTTCTTTTCCGCAATATATTCATCCTTGTAGGCAATATAGGCAACCTGATAAAGCGGTAGCTTTTCGTATTCATCAACTTTTGGCAGGTCGTCTGAATTCTGCCTAGACATTTCGGACAGGCTGCGGAACGGGGCGGAAACATCCGCTTCTCTCAGCCAATCCCCGTTTTTATTGAATACCAGACAGCAGCCCGAAGCCTCCACGCCGCCCTCTTTGCCATACAGGCGAAACTGGTTCAAATCGTTGACGCGGCTAGAGAAGCAGGTAAAAAAGGCATTATGGGACGCGCCATCCGCCTTGTTTTCCAACTCCAAATCTTGCTGGTTCAATAAGTCCAGTAGTGGCTTGCCTTCGGACGGATCGTTCATATAGGTGGAGCTGCCGAGTCGCATTGGACTGGCGGTTTCGTTGCCGCCGATGCCGAATAATATATGGCATACATGGGGCGAAGTGTAATGCGCCATCGGGGTAAAGCCCAACTCTATCGGCGGGATATGGAGAACCGCCAAAATGGTTGAAACGGCATCTTGCGGTTGTGAAGTTTTACCTTTGAAAAGCGATTCCTGTATTTCTTGTTTTTTCTTTTCGAAATAAGAAATCCAATCTTTATTGAGGTAATCAATATCTCTTAAACCTGGACGGATTATTTTTTCCATTCTTTTTTGTTCTGTGCCATTACTTAATTGTGATAATTGTCCGTGAGCAGCAGAAAGATGTTTACCGGCTTGTTTCTTGAAAAGTGCTTCCGCTTTATCTGTATTTTTAATTCTCTTAATTCGCTCTATATAACAACGGCTGAGCCTAAATTGAGCAAATATTTGTTGCTGAATGCGGTTTTGTTTATCTTCCAGTTGTCCGGCAAGTCGTAACTGTCGTTTAAAAAATGCAGCGGCTTGCTTGAACGATTTACCTGCATTGTTCATATCCTTGGCTCTTATGGCTTGTTCGAAATGACAAACGCCAAACCAAAATAGGACATTAGTTTGTTCCTCAATGCGGATTTGTGTATCTTCCAATTGTTCAGCAAGTGTCCATATTTCCTTATTATATTTGACTGCTCGTCCGAATAAGCTATTTGTCTCGCCCGTATCCTTGAATCTCTTTGCACGTTCGAAATAACAATGGGCAAGCCAAGATTTGGCGTTGATCTGCACCTCAATGATCTCTTGTTCATCTGTCAGGTGTTCTATAAGCTCAAATATCTTTTGGTAGTGTTTCTCAGCGTCTTTTAACAATTTTTCTGCTTCATCTATATCTTTGGTTTTCTTAGCCAGTTCCAGGTAACAACAGCCAAGCCAAAGTTGGGCTAAAATTTGTTCCCCAATCTGAATGTTTTTATCAGTTATTCCGTCCAAAAACTGATCTAGCCTTCCAATTAATTCAGTGTATTCACCCTCATCAAATAACTTCTTGTATTCATCAACAAACAAACCATTAACATCCATCATTTATCCCTCTATCAAACCAATCCATTAAAAACCAATCAGACGAAAATTGTACACCATATACCGAAGTCTTCCTTCCCACCCCCAAAGCAGAAAACCGATTCAGTATCCATCCATGTTTATAAAAAGGTCGTCTGAAAACCTAAAAATACGGTTTTCAGACGACCTTTCGATCATCGGCTATTACCTGTCCGTCCTGACCCGCACAAACGTCGCAAATTTCGGCGTGCCTTTTTGTGTGAAACCGCGGTAGCGGTATGTGATGACTGTGCCGATTTTGGGCGGGTTGTCGCGGTCTTTGTCTTTGAAGCCGCTGCCGATGCGGAATTCGCCGTGTCGGTTTTTGCAGCCGACCGCGCCCAGCCGTCCGGCGTTGCGCCCTTTGCCTTCATAATGCCGCGTTACCGTGCATTCGTCGTCGTATTGGCTTTTCAGCTTCAATAATTGGCTGCTCCTGCCGCCGCTGTAACGCGATTCGGGCTGGCGCAGCATCACGCCTTCGCCGCCCTGCGCTTCGATTTGTTTCAAAAAATCCATCGCGTGCTGCCGGTCGCGCACTTTTGTTTGCGGGATGATGGTGATCGGCGCGTTCGGATGCGTTTTCAGCCATTGCGTTGCGATTGCGAGGCGTTGGTAGAGGTTGCCCTGCGCTTTGGGTACGTCGAAAACATGAAGGCGGATGCCGCGCCAGTCGCCGGAAGACGAGCGCACGGCGGCAGAAATCTTTTCAAACTGCCCGCGCCCGCTATACAGCTCGCCGTCGAGCGGATAGGGCGGGAACTGCGCGGTAAAGCCTTTGGGCGGTGTAAACGCGTAGCCCTGCCTGCTGACCAGTTGCCGCCCGTCCCAATATGCGCGCACGCCGTCGAGCTTCTCGCTCATTGCCCAGCCCGCAATCTCTTGGTCTTTGTATTCCTGCGCCAGCATCAAATCCGCGCCGAGCGCCGTTTGGATGAAAAAAGCGGCAAAAATCGGTATCATGCCCTGCATTGAAGTTCTCATAAATGTTCCTGTAATGTGAGTGATTATTTCAAATATAATAATGATACCGCATAAACAGACCGAAGGTCGTCTGAAAACATCGTTTCAACGAAGTTCAAGCCCCCGTCCAACCACTACCCAAGGAATCCCGCCTCATGGCACTTCAAGCCGAAATCATTGCCGTTACCCCTTTCCGCCAAAACTGCACCCTATTGTGGGATGACGAAACCCGCGAAGCCGTTCTGACCGATGTCGGCGGCGACGTTCCCTACCTGCTGCAAGAGCTGGACGCGAAAAACCTCACCCTGACCGCCATTTGGCTGACCCACGGACACCTCGACCATGCCGGCGGCGTGGTGGAATTGCGGGAACACCGCCCCGTCCCCGTCATCGGCCCTCATGCAGACGACGGTTTCCTGCTGCAAACCCTGCCCGAAACGACCGCCCAATACGGCTTTCCCGTTTCTCCCGCGTTCGAGCCGACCCGCTGGCTGACCGAAGGCGAAACGCTCAAGGTCGGCAGCTACGCCTTTCAAGTCCTGCACATCCCCGGCCACACGCCCGGCCACGTCGTTTTCTACTGCGCTGAAACAGGGCTGCTCATCGCGGGCGACGTATTGTTTTACGAAACCATAGGCAGAACCGACTTCCCGCGCGGCAACCACGCCGACCTCATCCATAATATCCGCACCAAACTGTTCGTCCTGCCCGAAGACACCCGCGTCATCGCCGGACACGGCAGAATGACCGACATCGGGCATGAAAAACGGCACAATCCGTTTTTTTAAATCCTGAAAGCGAAAGGTCGTCTGAAACACGGATAAGCGTTTCAGACGGCCTTTTTAAAAAATTGGCATAAAACTTGCATGGAATCTGAACAAGAAATTAACATTTCGCCTTAAATTTGATTAAACATCAAAATAAACAACCAGTAACGCGATTTTACCCGACCCGGACACACGCTTGCCTGAAGCCGATGTACCATCATTTCCAATTATATTCGTATGAAATTGTTACAAAGTGACAATAAACGGCATATGCACAAAGGGCAGCGTGCGGGTAAATCGTATTTTTCCATGCGGCAGAGGCATAACCGAAGCCGCCAACATGAAAAAGGATTAACCATGAAAACGTCCCGCATCGCCAAAACCGCCCTTTGCCTCGCTGCCGCAGCCGTATTGTCCGCCTGCGCCGGCAAAAGCCACGTTAAAGCCGACGGAACGACGGACAACCCCGTCTTTCCGAAACCCTACTCCGTAACCTTTAACAAAAACCAAGGCACATTCCCTACCGCCGATGAACTCGAACAGATGAAACCGGGTCTGAGCAAAGACGACATTTACAAAATCCTCGGCCGTCCGCACTACGATGAAGGTATGTTCGGCGTGCGCGAATGGAACTACCTCTTCCACTTCCGCACTCCCGGCGTTCCCGCCAATCCCGACATCGGCTCCGGCGTAGAAGGCATTACCACCTGCCAATACAAAGTCTTGTTTGACAAACACAAATACGCCCGCAGCTTCCATTGGAAAGCCGTCTTCCCTGAAGACGCCGTCTGCCCGCCCGTACAAGAAGTTGCCCCGCAACCCGCGCCCGAACCTCAAATCATCATCCGCGAGGTTGCGCCCGAAACCCACCACCGCATCCGCAAATAACAGGAAAACATGTTTAAAAGAATCATCCTCGGCGTATCGCTGCTGGCAGGGCTGAACAGCTTTGCAGCAGCCGATGCCGCCAAAGAATACATGCAACGCAAAAAAGTCATCGTCAACACCGCCAAAGCCGAGCTGTGTTTCACCGACGATGCCCAGTGTTACCCCGTGCTCATCGGCAAAACCACGCCGAAAGGCACTTTTGATATGCAGTTGATGAAGACTTCCAAACCCGGCTACGGCGGCGAAATCATCGGCTTCAAGCAGGAAAAAGACTTCCTCTTCGCCTTGCACCGCGTCTGGACGCTCAAACCCTCCGAGCGCCGTATGCAGCGCATCGCCTCCAACGTCGTCTCCGACCGCGTCATCACCAACGGCTGCATCAACGTAACCGACAAAGTGTACGACAAATTGCGCCAATACTTTGTTTTGGAAGTGATTTGACGGGTTTCACCATATAGCAGGCATGAAAAAGGTCGTCTGAAAACTTGAAATTCAAGATTTCAGACGACCTTTTTATTGACTCGATACATACTTGGAGCAAACCGAACCCATAGCGTGGGCTTTGCCCACGAAATTTACTGCTTAATAATCTGAATTAGTTATCTGTGTCCGAGCATTCATCTCATGGACAAAACCCACGCTACTCGTTGCTGCAACGGCAACCTGTCCCTTTCCCCCGTCCGGCGGGGGAAGGTTAGGATGGGGGTGGTTCTATGGCTTTAGGTCAAATCAAATTCGTAAAGCCCGTAGAAACACCCTCTCCCCAGCCCTCTCCCGCCAGACGGGAGAGGGGGCAGGTTGCAAGTAAAATCAGGTCGTCTGAAAACGTGAAAACCGGTTTTAGTAAACTCGTTCACGCTCGTTTTCAGACGACCTCGTTTGTTCAATCAACGCGTGCTTGGGATAACTCAAGCAGCGTGGGCTTTGCCCACGAAATTTGCCGTTTAACTATTCAAATCAGAAAACAATCACATTTGCTCCCATCCCGTGGGCAAAGCCCACGCTACGGGTTGCTGCAACGGCAACCTGTCCCTTCCCCCGTCCGGCGAGGGAAGGTTAGGATGGGGGTGGCATTATGGGTTTAGGTAAAATCAAATTCGTTTGACCCGTAGAACCACCCTCTCTCGCCAGACGAAAGAGGTTGAAGACCGCAGATAAAAACAAGGTCGTCTGAAAATCTGAATCCCAAGTTTTCAGACGACCTCTTTATTTTCAAAACCAGCTTACTTAATGCGCCCTGCTTTCAACACGCGTTGGGCGAAGAACACCATGCCTGTGATGAAGAATGCCAGCCCAAGCCAGGATGCGGTGGTTTCCCAGTTTTCCAGACCCAGTGCGAGCGGGGCGTCGGAGCCGCCGTTGGTCACGGAGAAGGCGATGATAAATGCCATCACTACGCCGACCAGGCTTTCGCCGACAATCAAACCGGCGGAGAACAAGGTTCCGATACGCTCGGCGTTTTTCAGACGACCTTCACGGTTTTCCGCTTTCTTGCCGATGATGTGTTTCAACACCGCCGCCAACACTGCGCCGATCACGATGGGCATAGTGACGGACGGGGGCAGGTAGATGCCCATGCCGACTGCGAGGACAGGCAGTGCGCGTTTGCCGCCGGACGATTTTTTCAACACCAAATCGACGACGATCAACACCGCGCCGATCGCAATACCGGTGAAGATGTACGCCCATTCAAGGTTGCGGGCGAAGATACCCGACGCGATGGTCGTCATCAAAGTCGCTTGCGGAGCCGCCAAGGCCTGTGCCGCGTCCATGCCTTCGCGTGGCATGGCGCCGGTAAAGCCATAAGCTTCGTAGAGCAGTTCTAACACGGGCGAGATGACGAATGCACCGACGATACAGCCGATAATCAACGCAATCTGTTGTCTCCAAGGCGTTGCTTTGAGCAGGTAGCCGGTTTTCAAGTCTTGCAGGTTGTCGTTGGAAATCGAAGCCACGCAAATCACCGCCGAGCCGCAGAACAAGGTCAGAGCCAGCAAAAATTTGCGGTTGGCTTCATCCGCCATCAAGCTGCCGGATTCGCCCACGACCAACAACACCAGCGAAATGATGACGATGGAAACGATGCCCACGCCGGAAATCGGGCTGGAAGACGAGCCGACCAAACCTGCCATATAACCGCAGGCGGCGGCAACCAAAAAGCCGATGATGGAAGCCAAAAGCGTGCAAACGACCACCAAAAGCCAAGCCATGCCGCCTGTAATGTGCGAATCGCCGATAAAGTGATAAAACGATACGCCCAGCACCAGCATCATGGACAATACCCAAAAAATCATAGCCTTAGGCGACAAATCCTGTTCTGTACGTTCCGCCGCAGGCGCGCCGCCGCCGAAACTCTTGAACGACATTCTCAGACCTTCCAGTATCGGCTTGAGCAGCATCAAAAGCGTCCAAACCGCCGCGATACTGATGGTACCCGCGCCGATAAAGCGTACTTTTTCCTTCCACAGCTTCATCGCAAATGCCGCCATTTCCATATCGGCAGGTTGAGGAATGTGCGATGAAAAATACGGCACGGCAATGCCCCAAGCAATCGAAATACCCAGCAGGATGGCAATACCGCCCGTCAGACCGACCAGATAGCCCGCGCCCAACAATGCCAGCGAAAAGCCCATCGGCAGTTGGAAAATCGCCGTGCCGCTTTTGAACCAATAACTCGCGCTATCGGCAATCACGCGCAAACCGTTGGCACAAAAGCTCATAAAGCCCGCCAACGCGCCGCCTGCCGCCAGCTCTTTAATGCCGCTTCCGCCCTGACGGTCTTCCTCTTCCTCGTGGCTGCCGACTTTCAAAATCTCCGCCGCCGCCACGCCTTCGGGATAAGGCAACTCGCTTTTCACCACCATCGCGTAACGCAGCGGAATGGTGAAAATCACCCCCAAAATCCCGCCCGCCATACACAACAGCGCAGTCTGCCAAAACGGAAAACCGCTCCAATAGCCTGCCATCAACAAACCGGGCAGAACAAAAATAATGCTCGAAAGCGTACCCGCCGCCGAAGCCTGCGTCTGCACCATATTGTTTTCCAAAATATTGCTGCCTTTGAAAAACTTCAAAACCGCCATCGAAATCACCGCAGCCGGAATCGACGAAGCAAAGGTCAGACCGACCTTCAAACCGAGATAAACGTTCGACGCGGTAAAGATAACGGTAATCAGCGCACCGAGTATCATGCCCCGAAGCGTCAGCTCGCGGTAGTCCGCATAAGGATCGTGAGTGGATTGTGTCATCGTAGATAGCCTTTCTGTTAAGAAAAAACGTACGGCAGGCTCGAACCGGCTGCCGAATCTGCCTTTATGGTGTTGCGACAGCAAGGAAATGTCAAGTTAGACAAAGAATATGCAAAGAAAGCGGAAAGGCAAAAGGTCGTCTGAAACCTTAAATCTCCCTTTTTCAGACGACCTTTTGTCCTTCTGAAATATTATTTATTCTTAATGTAAGCATGATATTATCCCATGCAGACGTTGGAAAAGCGGTGAAAATCTCGATACCGCAGCCTACCCGACAGGGTGTCCGAGAGCGTGTGCAAGTGATTTCGAGCCTTGCCCGGCGTCTGTTCCATACTTCTTTTCAGAAATTCGGCAATTTCTTTCTTGTTACCGATTCGGTACGGTAGCAAATAAATCTCGCCTGTCTCCCGTTTTCAGACGACCTTTATCATTGTGAAATCACTATATAATACCGTCCATTAAATTCCCGATACGAGCCAGCCATGTCCGCATCCCAACCCACCATCGCCGCCATCGCCACCGCACCCGGACGCGGCGGCGTCGGCGTTATCCGTCTTTCCGGCAAAAACCTGCTGCCTTTGGCGCAAACCCTCAGCGGCGGCAAAACGCCCAAACCGCGTACCGCGCTTTACACCGACTTTCTCGGCGGCGACGGACAGCCGATAGACAACGGCATCCTGCTCTACTTCTCCGCCCCCGCCAGCTTTACCGGCGAAGACGTGATTGAATTGCAGGGACACGGCGGCCCTGTGGTGATGGATATGCTGCTCTCTCGCTGCCTCGAACTGGGCGCGCGTATGGCGGAACCGGGCGAATTTACCAAACGCTCCTTCCTCAACAACAAACTCGACCTTGCCCAAGCCGAAAGCGTTGCCGACCTCATCGACGCCTCCAGCAAGTCCGCCGCACGTATGGCGTTGCGTTCGCTCAAAGGCGCGTTTTCACAACACATACACGAACTGGTGGACGACCTTATCACCCTGCGGATGTTGGTCGAAGCCACGCTGGACTTCCCCGAAGAAGACATCGACTTTCTCGAAGCCGCCGACGCGCGCGGCAAGCTCCAAGCCCTGCAAGGTCGTCTGAAAACCGTCCTCGCCAGCGCGGAACAAGGCGCGATTTTGCGCGAAGGCATGAACGTCGTCCTCGTCGGCGCGCCCAACGTCGGCAAATCCAGCCTGCTCAACGCCTTGGCGGGCGACGACATCGCCATCGTAACCGACATCGCCGGCACCACCCGCGACACCGTGCGCGAACAAATCACCCTCGACGGCGTGCCCGTCCACATTATCGACACCGCCGGCCTGCGCGAAACCGACGACGTAGTCGAACAAATCGGCATCGAACGCAGCCGCAAAGCCGTCGCCGAAGCCGATGTCGCCCTGATTCTCATCGACCCGCGCGAAGGCGTGAACGCCAAAACCCAAGCCATTTTGAACAGCCTGCCCGAAGGTTTGAAAAAAATCGAAATCCACAACAAAGCCGACCTGACCGGCGAACCCGTCGCCGTCCGTTCAGACGGCCTCGCGCAAACCGGCGCGGACACCGTCATCAGCCTGTCCGCCAAAACCGGCGCGGGTCTCGACTTGCTCAAACACGCGCTGTTGCAGGAAGTCGGCTGGCAGGGCGAAAGCGAAAGCCTGTTCCTCGCCCGCAGCCGCCACCTCAATGCCCTGCACGAAGCCGAAGCCGAGCTGGAAAACGCCGCCCTCTGCGACAACAACCAAATCGAGCTTTTCGCCGAACACCTGCGCCTCGCCCAAAACGCGTGCAGCGAAATCACCGGCGAATTTACCGCCGACGATTTGCTGGGCGTGATTTTTTCGCGCTTCTGCATCGGCAAATAAGATTAAACCTTATCCATACGCGAAAGGTCGTCTGAAAACCAAGATTCAGGTTTCAGACGACCTTTTGTATGTCTTGCTCAGAGCGGTTTTTAATCCGCGCCTTTGAGCATTTTATTCAAAACGGGAACAAGCAATAACAATACCACACCGGTTATCACGCCTATGCCGCAAAGCATCCAGTAGAAATCCAGCGGTGCTTTATCGTTGAATCCTTCTTTAAACAGCACGCCGCCCAAAGTGAAGCCCAATGAGAGCCCTAAGAAATTGAGCGCGACCATTTGGGTTTTGAACATGGGTGGGGCGATTTTGGTGGAAACGGAAAGCGAAATCGGAGAGATCATGAGTTCGCCTATGGTGATGGCAAGCAGGATCAGCGCGAAAACGATGATCGGCATGGGCGTACCGGATGAGATATACGGTACAAACCCAAGATAGGATACGCCGACGACAATCATCGCCAATGTAAATTTCAATGGGGTTTTCGGCTGGTGTTTGCCCATTTTCGTCCAAATCGCCGCCATCACGCCGGAAAAGAGGACGACCCACATACTTTGGATGGAATCTTTCCAGGCAACGGGGACAGTCCAGCCGCCTATGGTTCGGTCAACCGTTTCGTCAAAGTACACCGTTGCCACAGTATAAACTTGGAACCAGACAGCCCAAAACAGGCAGATGGTCAGAAACAGCGGAATATAGGCGGTGATGTAGCGTTTGTTTTCAGACGACACATGGCTGCTGCCGAGCAGTCGCGCGAAATAGGCGATGACGGTGAGGATGACCGTGCCGAGCAGGAATTTGGAGAAGTTGTCCAAATTGAGCGTGTCTGACGCAATCAGGCTGCCGACAATTAAGACAATCAACACACCTATTGCCGCAGCGGTTTTCACTTTTTCAGGACGCAAAGGATTGGGCGCAGGCGTGTGCGGCAGCAGTTTGCGCCCGACGGAGTAACGCCACAGCCCCAAAGCCATACCGACTGCCGCCGCGCCGAAACCATAGTGGAAACCCATCTCGGTTTGCAGCAAGCCGGTCAGGAGCGGGCCTAAGAAGCCGCCGATGTTGATGGAGATATAGAAAATCGAAAAACCCGCATCGCGCAGGGGCTTCATATCGTCCGCCTCATAAAGCGAGCCGACCATCGAGCTTGCCGACGATTTCACGCCGCCGCTGCCCAATGCGATAAGTACCAAGCCGCACAGCAGACCGTAGAGACCCGGTGCGATTGCCAAAACGATGTGTCCGAGCATGACCACGATGCCGGAAATAAACAGCGTTTTTTCCGCGCCCCAAATCCGGTCGGCAAGCCATGCGCCGAGTATGGTGGACAAATAAACACTGCCGCCGTACGCGCCGACGATGCCGCCGGCGAGCGACTTGTCTATGCCCAAACCGCCTTTGTCGGCAGTGTAATACAGATAAATCAATAAGATACCCTGCATACCGTAAAACGAGAAACGTTCCCACAATTCGATGTGGAACAGAGTAGAAAGCTGGATGGGATGCCCGAAGAAGGTTTTTCCCTTGCGGGCGGAGTAGTTGTCAGACATAAAAGTTCTCCAAAGGCGTTGAAACCGCCTTTTATTTTCAGTTGCGGCACATTTTGCACCGTCCATTTTTCAGCCATATATGGCATAACCTTTTTTAACGTAATATTAAAAAACTGTCAAACTGATAGATTGCCCGGATAAAGCAAAAGGTCGTCTGAAAAACAGATTTCTATTTTTCAGACGACCTTTTTCAATAATCGGGACATACAGGCCGGACGGTAAGCCGGGTTCTGTCTCGGACAGTCATTCCTCTAGGCACACCATTACTGATGCACTCCAGCAACCTACCCGAACGCTCGGCGAGCAGCGTCAATGCGTTCTGTTTGGTCTTGCTCCGGATGGGGTTTAGCCTGCTGCGCCTTGTTACCAAGTGCACGGTGCGCTCTTACCGCACCTTTTCACCCTTACCCGTGCCGCCCGAAGGTGGCCGTCGGCGGTATTGCTTTCTGTTCCACTTTCCGTCGCGTTTCCGCGCCCGGCCGTTAGCCGGCATCCTGCTCTGCGGAGCCCGGACTTTCCTCCCCGTATGCCTTACGCGATACGCGGCGACTGTCTGTCCGACCTGTATGAAGTGCGGATTATAACACAATAAAAACATACCGTTTGAGTATAAAAAACGACCATTTATCACGCTTTTTGCATATTTTACACTAAAAAAATGCAAATAAAATAAACCGTTTAACTAAAAATGATACCTTTCGTCGCAAAAATCAGATGACATAAAAATGAAACACGCATAGAATGATTTTCACATAACTACTTTAAATTGAGAACATTACGATGAAAACGCCTTACCCTCATATCTTATCTTGTATTGCCGTTTCAATATTAACAGCCTGTGGAGGAGGTGGCGGAGGCGGTACACCGTCTGTCGCTCCAACCCCGACTTACCCGATTGTCCAGCCGGGCAATATTCCGAATCCATCCGGACAAACGGAAAGAACGGCAACCCCTCCTGCCGGTAATCAAGCTGATGCAAATAATGCTTTAGAAGCATCTGAAGAAAATATCCATAAAGAAGTCGAAGATTCCGTAAATTCAACACAAACGTCGTCTGAAAACCAGAATCAAGACGTAAAAGCGGATAGCAACGACAAAGCCGAAGCGGAACGAAAAGCTGCGGAAGAAGCCGCCAAAGCTAAAGCCGAAGCCGAACGTAAAGCTGCTGAGGAAGCTGCAAAAGTTAAAGCTGAAGAAGAACGCAAGGCCGCTGAAGAGGCTGCCAAAGCTGAAGCCGAACGTAAAGCGGCAGAAGAGGCTGAAAAAGCTGCAAAAGCCAAAGCTGAAGCTGAACGCAAAGCGGCTGAGGAAGCTGCAAAAGCCAAAGCTGAAGCCGAGCGCAAAGCTGCCGAAGAAGCTGCCAAAGCTAAAGCTGAAGCTGAACGTAAAGCTGCCGAAGAGGCTGCTAAAGCCAAGGCAGAGGCTGAACGTAAAGCCGCTGAAGAAGCTGCTAAAGCCAAAGCTGAAGCGGAACGTAAAGCTGCGGAAGAAGCTGCTAAAGCTAAAGCAGAAGCCGAGCGCAAAGCTGCGGAAGAAGCTGCTAAAGCCAAAGCTGAAGCCGAACGTAAAGCTGCTGAGGAAGCTGCAAAAGTTAAAGCTGAAGAAGAACGCAAGGCCGCTGAAGAGGCTGCCAAAGCTAAAGCCGAAGCTGAACGTAAAGCTGCTGAAGAAGCTGCAAAAGTTAAAGCTGAAGAAGAACGCAAGGCCGCTGAAGAAGCCGCTAAAGCTAAAGCTGAAGAAGAACGCAAAGCTGCCGAAGAAGCTGCCAAAGCTAAAGCCAAGGCTGAAGCGGAACGAAAAGCTGCGGAAGAAGCTGCAAAAGCCAAAGCTGAAGCCGAGCGCAAAGCTGCCGAAGAAGCTGCCAAAGCTAAAGCAGAAGCCGAACGTAAAGCTGCTGAGGAAGCTGCAAAAGTTAAAGCTGAAGAAGAACGCAAGGCCGCTGAAGAGGCTGCCAAAGCTAAAGCCGAAGCTGAACGTAAAGCTGCTGAAGAAGCTGCAAAAGTTAAAGCTGAAGAAGAACGCAAGGCCGCTGAAGAAGCCGCTAAAGCTAAAGCTGAAGAAGAACGCAAAGCCGCTGAAGAAGTTACCCCAAAAGCGGAGGTTGCTCCGGCTATGCAATCAATCGGCGGTTTTTACACCATGTTGTCAGTTGACGGTGCCGATAACAAAGTGATTAACAGAGTGGGTAATCCTGATGTCCTCGAAGTCAACGGACAAAAAATCAACCTGCTGCCACAAACATTTGACGCGGCAAACGGTATGCTGTCCTTATCGGATAACAAAATTATCCGCGCCATCGGTACGCATCTGCAATACGGCCATTACGGTTTTTACGGAAGCAAAAAGGACAACGGCGAGCTCAATTCATCCCTGGTGTTCTACCAAGGCCTGATGACGCCTGTCGAAGCCATGCCGCAAACCGGTTCGGCTATCTACCAAGGCAATGCGTTCTACAATGACGCATCCAACATCAACACTGTCGGCTCATCCTTGTTCAATGTTGATTTTGGTGAAAAATCGCTGACCGGCGGTGTTTATTCGGCAGAAGGACGTTTTAACCCCGTAATGCTCCAGGCCAATATCGCCGGTAACCGTTTTGTTTATGTGGACGGGACAACTAAAAACAGTATGTCGGGCATTTTCCTGGGTCCGCAGGCGGAAGAAATGGCCGGCCGCTTCGACCATCCGAGCGAAGGCAAGAGCGGTACGTTCGGCGCCGCCATGCTGAAAGACTGATTTTTACCGTATCATCAGCTCAAAAGGTCGTCTGAAAACTTGGAAATCAGGTTTTCAGACGACCTTTTTCCGTTCCTGACCAAGAAGCAGCCCATAAAATGCTACAATACCGCTTTGATTTTTTGCCCGCATCATCATGAAAAAAGCCCCCAAATCCTTTGAAGAAGCCCTCGCCCGCCTCGAAACCCTGACCCAGTCCATGCAAAGCAGCGAAATGCCGCTGGAAGATGCTCTGGCAGCCTATCAGGAAGGCAACGAGCTGGTCAGATACTGCCAAACCAAGCTGGCGGAAGTCGAACAAAAACTGCAAGTATTGGACGCGGGCGAACTGAAGGAGCTGAACCTTGAACCCGGCGAATGAATTGAAAGCATGGCAGCAAAAAGCCCAAGCGCAGACAGAATTGCTGCTGGAGCGTTTCCTGCCGTCTGAAAACCAAGTGCCGCACACGCTGCACGAAGCCATGCGTTACGTTACCCTCGGCGGCGGCAAACGGCTGCGCCCGCTCTTGGTGCTTGCCGCGTCCGAATTGGGCGATGCCGACCAAAACGCCGTCGAACAAGCCATGGCGGCAATCGAAATGGTGCACGTCTATTCCTTGGTTCATGACGATATGCCCGCAATGGACAACGACAGCCTGCGGCGCGGCAAACCGACCTGCCATGTGAAATACGACGAAGCCACCGCCCTCTTGGTCGGCGACGCGCTGCAAACCCAAGCCTTCGACGTATTGAGCCGTCCGACCGGACTGCCCTCCGAACGCCAAATCGCCATGTTGTCTACGCTCGCCAAAGCATCCGGCAGCCTCGGCATGGCGGGCGGACAAGCCATCGACCTTGCCAACGTCGGCAAAGCCATGAATCAGGCGCAGTTGGAACAGATGCACAGCCTCAAAACCGGCGCCCTCATCCGCGCCGCCGTCGTATTGGGCGCGCTTGCCTGCCCCGATTTGGATTCAGACGACGTCCGCACCTTGGACAACTACGCCGCCAAACTCGGCTTGGCGTTCCAAGTCATCGACGACGTGTTGGACTGCGAAGCCGATACCGCCACCTTGGGCAAAACCGCCGGCAAAGACAGCGACAACGACAAACCGACCTATGTCAAACTGATGGGTCTGCAAGCCGCCCGCGCCTACGCCGAAACCCTGACCGCCGAAGCCGCCGCCCTGCTCGAACCCTTCGGCGCAAAAGCCCTGCATTTGCGGCTCTTGGCGGAATTTGTTACTGCGCGGAAAAATTAGAGTCCGGCAGACCGAAAAACGACCTTTATGAACGATTTCGAACGCATTTACAACGACTGGCACGAGTTTGCCAAAAACCGCGACACCGCCCGACTGATCAGCCTGTATGACGACAACGCCGTTTTCGAAAGCCCGCTCGTTCCCCTTATCATGCAGCGGCAAAGCGGCATTTTGCGCGGCAAAGCCGACATCCTGGCTTTTTTAGAAGAAGGAACGCGCCGCCGACCGAATGAATTGGTACGCTGGTATCGTAACGGCACGCATTTCACGACGGGGGACACGCTGGTTTGGGAATACCCGCGCGAAACGCCCGACGGCGATCAAGTAGATATTTTGGAACTCATGCAGATTGCCGGTGGAAAAATTGTCCATCACCGCATTTACTGGGGCTGGTTCGGCACGCAGATGCTGATTCGTTCGGCACTGAACCGTGCGGCGGAATAATCCGCGAAAAGAAGAAGAGGTCGTCTGAACCCCCAAAAATAGGTTTTCAGACGACCTCTTTTTTACGTCAAACCGCTTACGCGCCGCGTTTTTCCAAAGCGGCTACGGCAGGCAACTCTTTGCCTTCCAAGAATTCGAGGAACGCGCCGCCGCCGGTGGAGATGTAGCCGATTTGGTCGGTAACGCCAAATTTGGCAATCGCCGCCAGCGTGTCGCCGCCGCCCGCAATCGAGAACGCTTTGCTTTGGGCGATGGCTTCGGCAAGGGCTTTCGTGCCGCCCGCGAACTGATCAAACTCGAACACGCCGACCGGACCGTTCCACACCACAGTGCCTGCGGCTTTAAGCAGTTCGGCAAGTGCGGCGGCGGATTTCGGGCCGATGTCCAAAATCATATCGTCTTCGGCAACGTCGGCAATGTCTTTCACGACTGCTTCAGCATCGGCGGCAAAGGCTTTGGCAACGACGACATCGGTCGGCAGCGGTACGGAGCCGCCTTTGGCCGCCATTTTCGCCATAATTTTTTTGGATTCTTCCACCAAATCATGTTCCGCCAAAGATTTGCCGATGGCTTTGCCTTCCGCCAACAGGAAGGTGTTGGCGATACCGCCGCCGACGATGAGTTGGTCGACTTTGTCCGCCAGCGATTCGAGGATGGTCAGTTTGGTGGACACTTTGCTGCCGGCGACAATCGCCACCATCGGGCGTGCAGGCTGTTTCAGGGCTTTGCCTAAAGCGTCGAGTTCGCCCGCCATCAATACGCCGGCGCAGGCAACGGGCGCGGCTTGGGCGACGGCTTCGGTCGAGGCTTGGGCGCGGTGGGCGGTGCCGAACGCGTCGTTGACGAACACGTCGCACAAGGCGGCATAGGCTTTGCCCAGTTCCAAATCGTTTTTCTTCTCGCCTTTGTTGATGCGCACGTTTTGCAGCATCACCACATCGCCCGCGTTCAGGGCGGGTTTGTTTTCACGCCAGTCGTTCAATACTTTCACGTCTTTGCCCAACAGGCTGCCCAAGTGCGCGGCAACGGGGGCGACATCGTCTTCGGGGTGGAACTCGCCTTCGGTCGGACGGCCCAAGTGGGTCATCACGATAACGGACGCGCCGTTGTCCAGGCAGTATTTGATGGACGCGAGCGAGGCGCGGATACGGGTGTCGTCGCTGATTTTGCCGTCTTTGAACGGCACGTTCATATCGGCGCGGATGAGGACGGTTTTGCCCTGCACGTTTTGTTCGGTCAGTTTCAGAAATGCCATGATGTATCCTTTGTCAAAGTTGGAAACGGAAATGGGAATGTTCTCAATTATCCGCGAACGGGACGCATCGGTAAAGGCGGGATTTGCCTGCGCTTGATTTGCGTCAGCGGCAGCGTCGATATAAAAAGTCGTCTGAAACCTTAAATCCCCTTTTTCAGACGACCTTTCCCCCGTCTCGCCCGCACGATTTACGGTATAATTCCCCATCTTTATCCATTGTTTTCCCAAGCATAAACCATGACACGCAAAATCCTCGTTACCTCCGCGCTGCCCTATGCCAACGGCAGCATCCACCTCGGCCACATGGTCGAACACATCCAAACCGACGTTTGGGTGCGCTTCCAAAAACTGCGCGGCCACGAATGCCACTACTGCTGCGCCGACGACACCCACGGCACGCCCGTGATGCTGGCCGCGCAAAAACAAGGCATCGCGCCCGAAGACATGATTGCCAAAGTACGCGAAGAGCACCTCGCCGACTTTACCGGTTTTTTCATCGGCTATGACAATTATTACAGCACCCATTCCCCTGAAAACAAACAGTTTTCCCAAGACATTTACCGCGCGCTGAAAGCCAACGGCAAGATTGAGAGCCGCGTCATCGAGCAGCTTTTCGACCCCGAAAAACAAATGTTCCTGCCCGACCGCTTCGTCAAAGGCGAATGCCCCAAATGCCACGCCCAAGACCAATACGGCGACAACTGCGAAGTCTGCGGCACGACCTATTCCCCGACCGAACTGATTAACCCGTATTCCGCCGTTTCCGGTGCCAAACCCGAATTGCGCGAATCCGAACACTTCTTCTTCAAACTGGGCGAATGCGCCGACTTCCTCAAAGCATGGACTTCCGGCAACAACCCGCACGACGGCAAGCCCCATCTACAACCCGAAGCCCTCAACAAAATGAAAGAATGGCTGGGCGAAGGCGAAGAAACCACCCTGTCCGACTGGGACATTTCCCGCGACGCGCCGTATTTCGGTTTCGAAATCCCCGACGCGCCGGGCAAATACTTCTACGTCTGGCTGGACGCGCCCGTCGGCTACATGGCGTCGTTTAAAAACCTGTGCGACCGCATCGGCGTCGATTTTGACGAATACTTCAAAGCCGACAGCCAAACCGAGATGTACCATTTCATCGGCAAAGACATCCTCTATTTCCACGCCCTGTTCTGGCCCGCCATGCTGCATTTCTCCGGCCACCGCGCCCCGACCGGCGTGTACGCACACGGCTTTTTGACCGTGGACGGACAAAAAATGTCCAAATCGCGCGGCACGTTTATCACCGCCAAATCCTATCTGGAACAAGGCCTGAACCCCGAGTGGATGCGCTACTACATCGCCGCCAAACTCAACAGCAAAATCGAAGACATCGATTTGAACCTGCAAGACTTTATCAGCCGCGTCAACAGCGACCTCGTCGGCAAATACGTCAACATCGCCGCCCGCGCGTCAGGTTTCATCGCCAAACGCTTTGAAGGTCGTCTGAAAGACGTTTCAGGCAGCGCATTGCTGGCAAAACTCGCCGCCGAAAGCGACAACATAGCCGAGCAATACGAAAACCGCGAATACGCCCGCGCCCTGCGCGACATCATGGCATTGGCAGATGCCGTGAACGAATACGTCGATGCCAACAAACCGTGGGAACTCGCCAAACAGGAAGGTCAAGACGAACGCCTGCACGAAGTATGCAGCGAACTCATCAACGCCTTCACCATGCTGACCGCCTACCTCGCCCCCGTGTTGCCGCAAACTGCCGCCAACGCCGCGCGTTTCCTCAATCTGGACGCGATTACCTGGGCGAACACGCGCGAAACCCTAGGCGAACACGCCATCAACAAATACGAACATTTAATGCAACGAGTGGAGCAAAAACAAGTGGACGATTTAATCGAAGCCAACAAACAAAGCATCGCCGCCGCAGCCGCGCCTGCCGCCGAAGAGAGCAAATACGAAAAAGTCGCCGAACAGGCCAGCTTTGACGACTTTATGAAAATCGATATGCGCGTTGCCAAAGTATTGAACTGCGAAGCCGTCGAAGGCAGCACCAAACTCCTGAAATTCGACCTCGATTTCGGTTTTGAAAAACGCATCATCTTCTCCGGCATCGCCGCATCTTATCCCAACCCCGCCGAATTGAACGGCCGCATGGTCATCGCCGTCGCCAACTTCGCCCCGCGCAAAATGGCAAAATTCGGCGTATCCGAAGGCATGATTCTCTCCGCCGCCACCGCCGAGGGCAAACTGAAGCTCTTGGATGTCGATGCAGGCGCGCAGCCCGGGGATAAAGTGGGCTAAACGTTAAAAGGTCGTCTGAAAACAGTTTCAGACGACCTTTCTACACGATAACACGTCATGAACATCACCCCCTTGCAAGCCTGCCACATCGAGCCGCTCTCCCGTGCGCTCTACCAAGAGTGGCACGACTTCGCCCCGTGGTCGTCGCTTGAAAAAATCCGTGCCTATTACCGAAAATGTCTGGACGGGGACGGTTTGCCGCTCGCCTTTGCCGCAGCTTCGGAAGACGGACGGCTGCTCGGTTCCGCCGCGCTCAAACGCTTCGACATGGAAGAATTTCCGCAATACGAATACTGGCTGGGCGACGTATTCATCCTGCCCGAATATCGAGGCAAAGGCATCGGACGCGCGCTCATCGCCTATTGCCTGCAAACCGCCCGCTCCTTACGCCTGCCAGCCCTTTACCTCTATACGCCCGACGTACAGGCGGTTTACGCCAAATACGGCTGGCGGGAAATCGCGACGCAATGGCACAACGGCGAAACCGTCTCCGTGATGAAACTGGATTTACAGGTCGTCTGAAAACGTAGAAACAGACATTGCAAGGTTGCGCCCGATATGTTCAGACGACCCTTCCGACCATTCGTACCCCGTAAACACCCTTCGGAAGAATTCTCCCCGCCCGCCCGCAAAAACCGTCAAAATCCCTTATAATTCCGAATCTAAACGAATCCCGTCCTGCCGGCAACGCCGTCGGGACTTGTCTTAACAACGAAAGAAACACTGTGGACAAACTCAAAATCACCGCCAACGGCCCGCTCAACGGCGAAATCACCGTATCTGGCGCGAAAAACGCCGCCCTGCCGCTGATGTGCGCCGGACTCTTGACCTCCGGCACCCTGCGCCTGAAAAACGTACCCATGCTCGCCGACGTCAAAACCACCCAAAAACTGCTGCAAGGCATGGGCGCGCGCGTTTTGACCGACAACATTCACGAATTCGAAATCAACGGCGGCACCGTCAACAACACCTGCGCCCCCTACGAACTGGTGAAAACCATGCGCGCCTCCATCCTCGTGCTCGGCCCGACGCTGGCGCGTTTCGGCGAAGCCCAAGTCAGCCTGCCCGGCGGCTGCGCCATCGGTTCGCGCCCCGTCGACCAGCACCTCAAAGGCCTCGAAACCATGGGGGCGGAAATCACCATCGAACACGGCTACGTCAAAGCCAAAGGCCGTCTGAAAGGCACGCGCGTCGTCATGGACGTCGTTACCGTCGGCGGCACGGAAAACCTGCTGATGGCGGCAACCCTCGCCGAAGGCACGACCATCCTCGAAAACTGCGCCATCGAACCCGAAGTCGTCGATTTGGCGGAATGCCTCGTCAAAATGGGCGCGAAAATCAGCGGCATCGGCACATCAATCATGACCGTCGAAGGCGTAAAAGAGCTGCACGGCTGCGAACACAGCGTCGTACCCGACCGCATCGAAGCCGGCACCTTCCTCTGCGCCGTCGCCATGGCCGGCGGCAAAGTCGTCCTGCGCAACGCTGCTCCCAAAACCATGGAAGCCGTGTTGGACAAACTCGTCGAAGCGGGCGCCATCATCGAAGCAGGCGACGACTGGATTTCCATCGACATGCAGCAACGTCCCAAAGCCGTGGACATCCGCACCGTCGTCCATCCCGGCTTTCCGACCGACATGCAGGCGCAGTTTATGGCGATGAACGCCGTTGCCGAAGGCGACAGCCGCGTCATCGAAACCATCTTTGAAAACCGCTTCATGCACGTTCCCGAACTCAACCGCATGGGCGCAAACATCACCACCGAAGGCAACACCGCCTTCGTCAAAGGCGTGGAAAAACTCTCCGGCGCCGTCGTGATGGCGACCGACCTGCGCGCCTCCGCCAGCCTCGTCATGGCAGGCTTGGTCGCAGGCGGCGAAACTATCGTCGAACGCATCTACCACCTCGACCGCGGCTACGAACACATCGAGAAAAAACTCGGCCAAGTCGGCGCGAAAATCGAACGGGTACGCGGTTAAGAGCCTTGTGTCAAAAAGGTCGTCTGAAAACTTGAGATTCAGGTTTTCAGACGACCTTTATCATAGAAAAAAGCCCGCAAATCCCTTACAATACGCACCTAAAATTTTGAAAGCACACAAGAATCATGGAAGCCGAAGTAATCAACCAGCTCAACAACACCCTGAACGATTTGGAAAAGCGCAGCGAAGACATCCGCGTCTATATGGACTATCAGGGCAAGAAAGACCGATTGGAAGAAGTCATCGGCCTCTCCGAAGACCCGGAACTCTGGAACGACCCCAAACGCGCCCAAGAAATCGGCAAAGAGCGCAAAATCCTCGAAGGCATCGTGTTGACGCTCGACAACATCGCGTCGGGCATCGAAGACAACCGAATGCTGATTGAAATGGCTGTTGAAGAAAACGACGAAGAAGGTTTCGCCGCCGTGCAGGAAGACGTGGCGGGACTGGAAAAACAGATGGCGGATTTGGAGTTCAAACGGATGTTCAACCAGCCCGCCGACCCGAACAACTGCTTTATCGACATCACCGCAGGCGCGGGCGGTACGGAAGCGGAAGACTGGGCGGGCATGCTGTTCCGCATGTACAGCCGCTACGCCGAGCGCAAAGGCTTCAAAATCGAAATCCTCGAAGAAGACGACGGCGAAATCGCGGGCATCAACCGCGCCACCATCCGCGTGGAAGGCGAATACGCCTACGGTTTGCTGCGCACGGAAACCGGCGTTCACCGCTTGGTGCGCTACTCGCCGTTTGACTCGAACAACAAACGCCATACGTCGTTCTCATCCGTGTTCGTGTACCCCGAAATCGACGATTCCATCGAAATCGAAATCAACCCCGCCGATTTGCGCATCGACACCTATCGCGCATCGGGCGCGGGCGGCCAGCACATCAACAAAACCGACTCCGCCGTGCGTATTACCCACGAGCCGACGGGGATTGTGGTGCAGTGTCAAAACGACCGTTCGCAACACGCCAACAAAGCCGCCGCGATGGAAATGTTGAAGTCCAAACTGTACGAATTGGAAATGCGCAAACGCAACGAAGAGAAACAGGCGTTGGAAGAAGGCAAGTCGGATGTGGGTTGGGGTAGCCAAATCCGTTCGTACGTCTTGGACTCCTCGCGCATCAAAGACTTGCGCACAGGCTACGAAGTCGGCAACACCAAAGCCGTATTGGACGGCGATTTGGACGGCTTCATCGAAGCCAGCCTGAAACAAGGCGTGTAAAACCTAAAATACAAAAAGGTCGTCTGAAAACCAGAGATTTCAGTTTTCAGACGACCTTTTTGTTTCCTATCCGTCAAATTAGCCACGACACAAAGTCATGGCATAACCGACCACAACACATGGGATTTCCCTGCGAAATAAATGCGCATAAAACCCAATTCTTGTCGGCATGGCAGGCCTTCGGCAAAGCCTACACTGAATATTCAGATCATCTCCAACCGACATCTATTTAATCATCAGACCGTCAATTCAAACAAGCAATGCCCATAGTCTTTAAGATATGACTTTGCTTTGAAATTTTCAGACAGGGGCTGCAATGCGTTCCACCATTCCCACGCCGACGCCGCAGATACCGACGTGCGCAGCGACAACGGGGGATACTGGTACGCCCTGCCCGAGCCGCCTTCCGGTTTTTTCAAAGAAACGTTCGGCAAACAGTTGGTAACGTTCTTCATCGCCGGTATAAAGGCCACCGAGGATAAATTGGTCTTTCGGCTTGTCGTTCATCAGGCTGACGGTATTGGCAATAATGGAATCAAACATTTTGACATCGTCGGTAACGGTTTCCAAGCGTTCCAAATTGTCTTGCGAAAAGTGCAGGACGTTACGCAATCCGAGCCAATCGCCGAAAGACGCGCCGACGCGGGAAAGCGTGCCGCCCAAAGAAAGGGACTTGAGCGAAGAAAGTCCGAATACGATGTGGCAATAAGGCTTGAGGCTTTCCAAGTGTGAGACGACCGTTTGGGGAGGCAGGCCTGCCCGAAGCAGCCGTTCCGCCTCCATGGCGAAAAAGCCTTCCGGCATACAGCAGGTACCTGTGTCGATAACATGGATTTTCAATTGTGGAAACTGCGCCGCCATTTTGCGGATAACATCCGCCGAGTCGCTCAATTTGTGACTCAACGTCGTAACGATGGCTTCGTAATAGCCCTGCTCCACCAGATAATTGAATGTTTTGAACAATTCGTCTTCGCAAGGTGGCAGCGTGCTGATCGGGTCATCCAGATGATTGGTGCGCCAGTCGCAATATTCTTTGTTGTTAACATCTGAACCGTCTGCATGCCATTGATGATTAAACGAAATGTTTAAATGCAGAATATGTATGGTGCTGTCGCGTCCGGCCATACTGTCAACTGAACCGCTGGATGTCGATAAAACCGCACAGCGGTACAATGCATAAGAACCCGGCATACTTTCTCCCTCGAATATCCGACAATGAAAATCTATCCCTTAATATGATTTAACCGTTAAGACAAACGGTATGTTTAAATGATAAACGGTATGTTTATTATTGTCTATATGATTATTACCGTAAGTCATATTTTAGGATGCCAAGAAGAAAACCGCCTATACGCCATATCGTTTACAATACTGGCTTTCAGCCTCAAACAAGGATGCTCATGCAAAAAATCACTCTGATTGCCGCTTATGCCGCCCACCGTTGTATCGGCATCAACAACACCATGCCTTGGCATCTGCCCGAAGACTTTGCCTTTTTCAAAACCTATACCACGGGCAAACCGGTCGTCATGGGGCGTAAAACATGGGAATCCCTTCCTAAGAAACCCTTACCCGGCCGCCGCAATATCGTTATTACCCGTCAGTCGGATTATCTTGCCGAAGGGGCGGAAACCGTTTCCGAGCTGGAAGAAGCATTGGCATTGTGTGCGGATGCCGAAGAAATCATCATCATGGGCGGTGCGCAGATTTACGCCCAAGCCCTACCGTATGCAACCGATTTGCGCCTAACCGAGGTGTCGCTCGATGTATCCGGAGACGCTTTTTTCCCTGAATTTTCATCGGATGAATGGAAAGAGCAGTTGCGTGAAACACACATAAGCGCGAAAGGTATCGGATACGCCTTTGTCCACTATGTCCGCCGTTGACCAAGCATTTCTTTGAGTCCGTATATTAAAAAAGGTCGTCTGAAAACCTGGATATTGGTTTTCAGACGACCTTTTGATGTCGGCGCAAAACGGTTTACTTGAATTTGTAAGTGTATTGCAATCCAACGATGTCGGCGTGGTTTTTGAAACGCGCGCCGGATGCGCCTTTGCTGTCCACATCGCTGCCGGTCGCGCGGGCGGTGTGGTAGCGGGTGTCGTTGATGTGGATGTGGCTGTAAGCGGCATCGAGGACGTGGTTTTTGCCGATATGGTATTTCGCGCCGAGCGAGAACCAGATGCGGTTGCCGTCGGGCAGGCTGTTCATGCGGTAGCCGGCGTTTTTGACGGGCGAGCGGTCAAAGGCGATGCCTGCGCGCAGTTGCAGCGGGTCGGTCACTTGGTAAGAACCGCCGAGCGCGACTTTGTAAGTATTGCGCCAGTTGGGGGTGATGACGGTGCGGTCGGATTTGCCGTTGACGACGTTTTTGGTGTTTTCAAAAACCAGTTCCGCTTTGTTGAAGCGGCTGTGGCGCGTCCAAGTTACATCGCTGAACAGGTTGAATTTGTCGGTGGCTTTGTACATGCCGTGAACGGACAAGGATTCGGGGGTTACGATTTTGACGCTTGCTTTTTCATGCGGAACGTAACCGCGGGCGGCAAGCGCGCCCAAATCCCAAGCGCGGCGGGCGTATGCGCCGTCGGCTTCCCATTCTGCCGAGCCTTTGAGGGTGTGTGATACTTTGGAGCGGTAGTTCACGCCGACCCGTGCGCGGTCATTGATGTCCCACATCCAGGCAAGTTGATAGCCGAAGCCCCAGTCGTGGCCTTTAACTTCGGCGTGTCCGTCAGATTTGCCTTGCGCGCTGACGGATACAGGGCGGCCGGCGGCGCGTGAAGCAAGGCCGCTGGCGAGTTGGCTAATAGCGCCGGAGGCATCCCAGTCGGAATATTTGCGCAATTCGGCTTTGGAATATTGGGCGATCAGGCCGGCACCGAAAGCATGATTTTCATTGGCTTTCCAAGCGACGACCGGCTCGATGTCGATGCTGGTAAGGCCGAGTTTGTTGATGTTGTGGCGCAGCACGGAATCTTTTTCGTATTCGGTGACAGAGCCGAAAGGGACGTAAACGCCCAAGCCCAAAGTTACGTCGTCATTGACTTTGTATGCGCCGTAGAGGTGCGGAACGACGGTGGTTTTGGTGATTTTGCCGCTTTTCGAGCCGGAAACATCGCCGCCTTGATAGTATTGTGCGGAATCGGCTTCGTAGTGGATGCTGGGGAGGACGATGTTGGCGTTGACGGAAACTTGGCTGCTGTCGAGTTTGGACAGACCGGCGGGGTTGTAGAAGATGGTCGATGCGTCGGCGGCTTCCGCGCCGGAAGAGTTGGCAGTGCCTTGCGCGTTGACCGACTGCGTACCGAAATGGTAGCCCGAAGCGTGGACTGCGCCGGAAAAGAAGACTGCGCTGAGTAAGATTACGGTTTGTTTAATAGGTGAGTTCGTCATTTTCTTAAAACCTACATTCAAATAATAAAGAGGTCGTCTGAAACAAACGCCTCTATCCGATTAGTATAGGTGCTCGATTCTATACCACCTTACCGTTTTTGCCTAATCTTTTCGATTCTTTGCACGGTTTTAATCCTATTCGATTGTTGCAGGGAAGTCATTTCTCTTTCATGCCTTTGAATTATCGTTTGTTGTGAAACCGACAACACTTCCCAAATGTAAAGAGGTCGTCTGAAAACCTGATTTTCAAGTTTTCAGACGACCTTTCGCATTTATGCTGGTTCAGCTTTATAACTAAAACTAAGCCTCCGTCACAGAATCACGGCTGAAGGTTTTTTCGCAGTAGTGGCATTTGAGCTTGGTCTGTCCGCTTTGTTTGCGGACGTAGAAGCGGCTTTTCACCGGCTCGCCGTGGCTGGCGCAGTTGGTGTTTGGGCAGCGGAACACTTCGGCGATTTCTTCGGGCAGGGTGAGCCGGCGTTTGTTGATGACTTTGAAGTGGTCGATGGTGTTGACGACGGCTTCGGGGGCGAAGAGGGCGAGGCGGTTGGCGGCGTTGTCGTCCAGCCAGACGCCGGTGATTTTGATGATGTCTTTGCTGCCTTGGGTTTTGCTGGGCAGGTTGAAGCCGACGGTGACGGCGCTGCCGTAGTGCAGCAGTTTGAATTGGCGCAGGATAATCAGGCCTTTGCCGGCGGGGATGTGATCGATGACGGTGCCTTTTTCGATGGCTTCGACGCTGAGTTTGGGGGTTTCCATATTTGCTCCTTATACTTCTTCGTTCAACACCAGCGATAAAATCGCCATGCGGGCGTAAACGCCATTGGTCGCCTGCTCGAAATAGTAGGCGTGCGGCGTGGCATCGACGTCGGGGTGGATTTCGTCAACGCGCGGCAGGGGGTGCAGCACGCGCAGGTTGGGGCGGGCGTTGGCGAGCATGGCGGCGTTGAGGTTGAATTTGCCTTGGATTTTGGCGAACTCTTGTTCGTCGAAGCGTTCGCGTTGGACGCGGGTCATGTATAGGATGTCCGCCCATTCGACGGCGGCTTCGAGGTCGGGCAGGATTTGGTAGCGGCAGCCTGCGGTTTCGAGTTCTTCGGTGATGTATTCGGGCATGGCGAGGCTGGGCGGGGAGACGAAGGCGAATTCGCAGTCCCAGCGTTTGAGGGCTTGGCAGAGGGAATGGACGGTGCGGCCGTATTTGAGGTCGCCCGCCATGGCGATTTTGAGCTTGTTCAGACGACCTTGGGTTTCGTAGATGGTCACGAGGTCGAGCAGGGTTTGGCTGGGGTGTTGGTTGGTGCCGTCGCCGGCGTTGATGACGGGGACTTTGGAAAACTCGGCGGACACGCGCGCCGCGCCGTCTTTGGGGTGGCGTTGGATGATGGCGTCGGTGTAGCTGGAGATGATGCGGGCGGTGTCGGCGAGGGTTTCGCCTTTTTTCGCGCTGGTGTTGGCGCCGTCGGAAAAGCCGATGACTTTGCCGCCTAAGCGTTGTACGGCGGTTTCAAACGACAGGCGCGTGCGGGTGGAGGGTTCGAAAAAGCATGAGCCGATGAGTTTGCCTTCGAGCAGGTCGTCGCGCGGGTCGGCTTTGAGTTTGAGGGCGGTTTGCAGGAGCAGCTCGAGCTGTTCGGTCGTCAGGTCGGAAATGGAGATGACGTGTTGTCGGTAAAGCGGGTTGGGCATTCGGCTTCCTTTCTTCAATTCGGCAAAAACCCCGCTGAGGCGGGGTTTTACGAAACAACGACGGACGCGCCGCGGCGTGCGGTACGGGCAAAACGGGCGGGGCGGGCGTTAAGGCGCATGGGTCGTCTGAAATCGGTTTGAGGTGGCGGCATTATCGCATATTTGACGGGATGGGGTTTCGGATTTTCGTGAAAAAAGGTCATCTGAAAATGGTGACAGTTTGCGTTTTCAGACGACCCCATAGCCCCCGTCCCGCCCTAAAATCCTGTTAGAATACCGTTTCATTTCATTCATAATAATCAAACCATTCCCATTTAAAGCCGCGCCCAATACGATGAAACTCCCGCCGCTCAAACCCCTCATCATCACCTCGCTGCCCGTCTTCGCCAGCGTCTTTATCGCCGCAACCCTCGTCTGGCGGTTCGGCACGCCCAAGCTCGCCATGCCTTTCGTACTCGGCATCATCGCGGGCGGCCTCGTCGATTTGGACAACCGCCTGACAGGTCGTCTGAAAAACATCATCATCACCGTCGCCCTGTTCACCCTCTCGTCGCTCGTCGCCCAAAGCACGCTCGGCACCGGCCTGCCCTTCATCCTCGCCATGACCCTGATGACGTTCGGCTTTACCATTTTGGGCGCGGTCGGGCTGAAATACCGCACTTTCGCGTTCGGCGCACTTGCCGTCGCCACCTACACCACGCTCACCTACACCCCCGAAACCTTCTGGCTGACCAATCCCGTCATGATTCTGCTCGGGACCGTGTTATACAGCACCTGCACGCTCGTTTTCCAAATCATCCTCCCGCACCGCCCCGTTCAAGAAAGCGTCGCCAACGCCTACGAAGCGCTCGGCGGGTATTTTGACGCCAAAGCCGACTTTTTCGATCCCGACGAAGCCGCCTGGCTCGGCAACCGCCAAATCGACCTCGCCATGAGCAACACCGGCGTCATCAGCGCCTTCAACCAATGCCGCGCCGCCCTGTTTTACCGCCTGCGTGGCAAACACCGCCACCCGCGCACCGCCAAAATGCTGCGCTACTACTTCACCGCCCAAGACATACACGAACGCGTCAGTTCCGCCCACGCCGACTACACCGAGCTGACCGACACTCTCAAAAACACCGATCTCATCTTCCGCATCCGCCGCCTGCTCGAAATGCAGGGGCAGGCGTGCCGCAACGTTGCCGCCGCCCTGAGGAACGGCAAAGACTACACATACAGCAAACGTCTCGGACGCGCGATGGAAGGCTGCCGCCAATCCCTCGCCCACTACACCGACGACCACCCCGAAAGCCGCAACATCCACCACATCCGCCGCCTGCTCGACAACCTCGGCAGCGTCGACCACCAACTGCGCCAACTCCAACACAGCGATTCCCCCGCCGAAAACGAAAACAGCAGCGACACCCGCATCGCCGCCCTCGAAAACAGCAGCTTGAAAAACGTTTGGCAGACCGTCCGCAGCCAGCTCAACTTTGAGTCGGGCGTGTTCCGTCACGCCACGCGCCTCTCCATCCTCGTTGCCGCCTCCTGCACCATCGTCGAAATCCTCCATCTCAACCTCGGCTACTGGATACTCCTGACCGCACTCTTCGTCTGCCAACCCAACTACACCGCCACCAAAAGCCGCGTGTACCAACGCATTGCCGGCACCATCCTCGGCGTCATCGTCGGCTCCCTCGTGCCTTATTTCACCCCCTCCGTCGAAACCAAACTCTGGATCGTCATCGCCAGCACCACCCTGTTTTTCATGACCCGAAGCTACAAATACAGCTTCTCCACCTTCTTCATCACCATCCAAGCCCTCACCAGCTTCTCCCTCGCCGGGCTGGACGTCTATGCCGCCATGCCCGTCCGCATCATCGACACCATCGTCGGCTCCGTCCTCGCGTGGGCAGCCGTCACCTACCTCTGGCCGGACTGGCGTTACCTCACCCTCGAAAAAACCGCCGCCCAAACCGTCGGCGGCAACGGCGCCTACCTCAGAAAAATCCTCGACCAGCTCCAATACGGCATCGCCGACGACGTCGAATACCGCACCGTCCGCCGCCAAGCCCACGAGCGCACCGCCACCCTCAGCAGCACCCTCTCCGACATGAGCAGCGAACCCAAAAAATACGGCAACAACCTGCAAAGCGGCTTCACCCTCCTCAAAACCAGCTACGCCCTGACCGGCTACATCTCCGCGCTCGGCGCATACCGCAGCGAAATGGACGGCGCGTGCAGCCCCGACTTCGTCCGCAAGTTCTACCAAAGCGGCTACCGCATCGCCGACCTGCTCGAACGCCTCCCGCAAACAAGCGAACAAGATTTTCAGACGACCCTCTCCCAAATCCGAACCGACTTGGAAGCCTTACAAACAGAGGCAGGCGACGAACGTCAAAGCCACATCCTCCACCGGCAGCTCACCCTCATCGCCAAACAGCTCGATCCCTGCTACCGCAGCCTGCACGACATCGAAGCCATTCCGCAGGTTGCGTAATATTAATCGGCAGATAAACGAAAGGTCGTCTGAAAACCAGAAACAAGGTTTTTCAGACGACCTTTTGATTGTTGGGTTTTTAATCTACCCTGCTATATAGTACTTGCACGATTTATATCTAAATAATCAATACCTAGCTCATCAAATCTTGTTTCCAATTCTTCTACCGAATGAGTATCTAAAAAAAGCCTCTCTTGATGAGTAATCGGCAATAACCAAAAAAATCGGACATTATCCATATATTCCAACTCTTGCCCATAAGGATAAGGCAGAGAAATCAGAAAATGCTGGAAGGATGATTGCTCAACCCACGGTCTGCCGATATTGACGGTTTTCCCTAATTGAAATTGATCAGGATAATGCATACTTGCAGATGCCAGCATTGCCAAGGTCTCAATATGTTCAGGCGTTTCAAACGGGCTGACGATAAAAAACTCCTGTCCTAAAAATGGACCTATCCCGGAGCTGACATAAACCCAAGGCTCATCTGCATGGTTAGGAATCACTTGGAAAACTTGGAAATCGGGAAGTTCTTCAACAATTCTTCCTAAAGCCCAAGTAAATCTTTTAATATCATGATGTTTCCAAAATCTTTGCAAGTGAGATAAAACAGTTTGGTTGTAGTCCATGCTTTTTAGCCTGTTTTCAAAGGTCGTCTGAAAAACCAAAGTTGGTTTTTCAGACGACCTTTTTACCCTTTAAAGCGGAGGCAGTTCTACAAACGGAAAGAAATGCTGAAACTTCTGATAAATTTCAGGATATTTCTCTAAGGCTTTTAATGCTTTTTCTTTTGAAACGGGAGGGTCATAGACATCTATCCCCCTTAAGAAGGCAATGCCTGTCAAGGCATTTTTTTTCGATTTTGATAGGCTGTAACTCGAAATAAAACCTACAATATTGTCAATATCGGCAATTACCCCATCGAAATCCGCCAAGTCAAAAATATAAAAAGGGATGTCCTCGATGGGCATATCTCTTATTACTTGCTCAATCCATAACTTGAATTCATTTAAATCAATAGATTGAGAGAATAAGCATTTAATTGCAAATCCTAAATCATAACTATCTTCTTTTATGATTTTCCACATAGTTACCTTCCTTTGTTCATCGCTTCCCAACCAATATGGCCGGTATCATGATGCAAGTCTTCACCAATCAATTGCATCCTTCCTGTATCTTGATGATGATGCCAAGTATAGCCGGGAATTTTGGCTTTGCCTTTTTCGATTGCCCTTAATTGTTCTGTGTTAAAGCTTGACTTGCGAACCTGTCCTTTTTGAATGGCTTCCGCCAGATCCTTGGTCGCCAGCCTCATTTGCCCTGTCGAACCCTTCGATCTGAACTCCTTGGTATTAATTCTTGTATCGTATTTTACGTCTTTTTCAAAATTCGGAAATCCTTTACTGTCAAACGGCACCCCGGTCTTCGGGTGGCTTTGGTTTGCCAGTTTGACATTTTTGCCGTTTGACGGCGGTACTGTCGAGGATTTGACATTTTGTTTGCCGTAACGCTGTTCCAATTCCGTTCTGACAGTGCGGGAGTGGTACGGTGAATCATAACTGTACCGTCCTTGTTGGGCTTGGGAAAAATTTTCCCCGACAGGTGCTTTCCCTTTCGGCAATGCAACTGCGCCCATCTGCGACTGTTTGACGGTGCTTGCACCTATACCACCCCAGTCGTATCGGGTTTGAGCATATTCCGCCCCTTTGGTAACAGGGACAATCGCTTTGGCGATATTACCAAGTGCTTCTGCTCCTTGTGCCGCATTCGGGTTTCTGACCGCCCAATCACGGACAGTTTCTGTGGCATTGTTCTGGAATTGCGACAAACCACCCAAATTGCTGACAGCTTTAATTTTGTTTTCGGTGGAAAGCAAATCTAAACCGTGCATGGTAGCAATGTCTATGCCTGCGCCTATACCTTGTACAGCATCGCCTGCTCCGATAATCTCGCCTGCTGCACCGATGACATTTTTAATGATGTCTGCCGAACCATTAATAGCTTCGGCGGCATTGCCTAATTTGTTCAATGCGGGATTGTATTCGGTTGCCCTGCGGTAGCCATCGCCTATGCCTTGCGTCAGCATTCTGCCTGCATTGTCAAAACGATCAGTTAGTCGCTGTTGTGTACTACGATTGTCCGTTATGTTCAGGCTGATGTTTTGCGCGATACCTTTTACATCATAGCTGTATATATCACGTGCACCTTTGGGAGCAGGATAGCCACCGCCTTGAGGTCCGTCGTATCCGTCGGCAGGATGGTGTTCGTGTCCGCTCCACTCGAGTTTGTACAAGGTAAATCCGTTGACAGGGTTACCCTGCTCGTCTGAAGCAGAACGGCTGGCATGATTGTCGAAGGGAGAGTGGACTTCGTGTCCGTGTCCAGAAAAACGGACGGTATAACCAAGATTGCCTTTGATCGTTGCTTGTTGAATAAGCAGGTTACCCATTTGGTTGCTTTGGATACCTTCCAAACCGATGGAGCCGGTACGTTCGGCTAAAGCCCCCCTACTGCCAAAAAGATGGTATTTCCCGCCGGGCTCGAAATTTTCCCGATTGATATTCTGTTTGATGAACGGATCTCCCGCTAATTCCGCCGCGAGGGCGGGCTGCCCGAAGGCAGCCGCCGTTACGGCGCAGGCGGCAAGGAGGTTTGTCAGTCTGCGCAGCGGTTTCACGGTTTATTCTCCTTCACGGCGGCGGATGACTTCGTCGCTGACATCAAGGTTTTGGGCATTGCCTTGTTTGAAGTCGGGACGGTTTTGGGCGGTTGTGTCGCCGTAGGGGGTGATGTCGGAGAAATCGACCATCAGGCCGTCTGAAGCTTTGACGGTTTTGCTGACTTTGTAAGGACCGGTCCAAAGGGCGTATTTTTCTTTGTATTGGGATTCGTAGGCGGCGGAAGTGGGTTTGATCAGCAGTTTTCGGCTGTTGCGGTCAACGGCGAAATATTCGAGCTTGGTCTGGGCTTTAAGGGTTTCGGCGTTGTAGATGTGTAGTTCGGTACGGCTGCGGATGGTGCCGAATACGTCAACGGTTACGAATACGTCGGTGTCGGCGTATTCGGGCGGTACGACCTCGATGCCGCGCAGGTAGAAGATGGTTTGTACGAGGTTGGTCAGGAAGGAAACGTCGCGGGGGTTGGTAATCAGGGTTTCGTTGCGGTAGTCGCCCATGCCGTTGACGGACAGTCCGGCAGACCGTTCGCCTTTGCGTCCGTTGTTTCTGGTCAGGGCGGCAGCGGGGGCGTTCAAAAGCGATGTGGAAGTGGTAACGCTGGAGAGCGCGTCAGCTTTGGTAGTGGCAGTAGTATCGTAGGTGGGATAGGTGTATTGGGTGGCGCTGTCGGGGTTGTTTTGGTAGCCGCCGCGAATCAATGCGTCGATGGAGTAGCGTCCGCCGGTAATGTTGCCCGATCCTTGATCGCCCATGGTAGAAACGTAAAGGGCGACTTTTCGGCCTTTCAGGGCAGACAGATCCATTTCTTTGACGGCGGCACGGGACGAGGCGGCGACGAGTTCTTGTTCGACGGCAAAGCGTTTGCCGCCGCCGTGTGAAGGAATGCCGGTCAGTGTACCGCAGCCGGTGAGCAGGAGGGCGGATAGGGTAAGTGTAGAGAGAAGAATTTTCATGTTGTTCCTTAGATTTGCGTATTAAAAAAACTGAGGTTGGTTAACCTTCCTTAGTTTAATTTAATTTTAAACAAAAAATGTAAAGAACAACTTAAACGGTATATTTGAAGGACAAAAGGATAATGTCGTCTGAAAGCAGAAATTAATTTTTCAGACGACCTTTTGATCTTAATAAATCCGACGCGCGGGATACGGGCGCGGGTAAGGTGGGTAGGGATAGCCGTAGCGGTGTACCGGCTCGCTGTCCTGATAGATGACGGTCGTTCCCGGCGGGGCGTTGACGGTAACGGTTTTGTTGATGGTGGTTTGGGAATGGACGGGCAGGTCGAGGACGGCGGTGCGGCCGTAAGGGGTTTCGGTGTAGAAACAGCCGCCAAGTGCGGTCAGCGTGAAGGCGTAGAGTAGGGGCTTCTTCATGGGATTCCTTCATTCAAAACGAAACGGTAAGGGGTCGTCTGAAACGTGGTTTCGATCAGTTTGAAACCGTTTTGGGGTTTTCAGACGACCTTTCCGCTTACCTTAACACAGTCTTCGTCCAGCGGCTGACCCATTGTTTCTGCTTGGTGTCGATGTCGTTGCGGCTGGGCGAGTCGGTGTGTTTCGGGGCTTGGGCGAACTCGAAGACTTTGGGCAGCGGCGTGTTTTTCACGGCGGGATAGACCCACATTTCGGTCGGCAGGGCTTTTTGCACTTCGCCGCTTTGTAACCACTGTACGAGTTTCGCCGCCAGCTCGGGCTGTTTCGCGCCTTTCAAGACTGCCGCGCCTTCGACTTGGCGGAACACGCCGCCTTTGAGGAAGAGGTTGCCGGTCGGCGGCACGCTGTATTTGCCTTTGGAGTAGTGGACTTCGGCGGCGGGGCTGGCGGCGTAGCTGACGACGAGCGGGTAGGCGCCGCCGTTTTGGGTGAAGTCGGTGTAATAAGCTTCACTCCAGCCTTTGGCGACTTTCACGCCGTTTTGACGCATCTGCGCCCACCATTTGAACGCGCCCTCTTCGCCCATGCCGCCGATGTTCGCCATCAGGAAGGCAAGTCCGGGCGAGGACGTGGCGGGCGAGGGCGTAACCAGCAGGTTTTTATATTCTGGGCGGGTCAAGTCCTGCAAGGTTTTGGGCAGCGGCAGTTTTTTCTGTTCAAACCATTTTTTGTCGTAGTTGAGGGTAACGTAGCCGTAATTGACTGCCGCGATGACGGGCATTCCCGCTGAAACGGGCGCGGATTTGGGCTGCGCCGCCGCCAGTATGCCTGCTTCGCGCGCTTTGCCGATGTTGGCGTTGTCCAAACCGTAAACCGCGTCGGCAATCGGGTTGGCCTTGCTGAGAATCAGCTTGTTGAGCATTTCGTTGCCGCTGCCCGCTTTGATAACGGAGACTTTGGCGTCGTTGGCTTTTTCAAACTGCGCGAGGACGGATTGGGGCAGGCTGAAGGATTTGTGCACGGCAAGGCGCACTTCGGTCTGGGCGGATAAGTTTGCCGAAGCCAGCAAGAAGGCGAGGGCGGATAATTTCAGTTTCATTCTCTAACCTTTGTACGGGTAAAATACGAAACATCATAACAAAATCCGCACCAACACACGACATGAACCTTTCCCCCGTTTGGCTCTTTGACCTCGACAACACGCTGCACAACGCCGATGCCGGCATTTTTTACATCATCAACCGCGCCATGACCGACTACATGGCACAACGCCTCAAACTCTCTGAAGAAGCGGCATCCGACCTGCGTCAGGACTATTGGCACCGGTACGGCGCGACGCTTGCCGGCCTGCAAATCCACCATCCCGAAATCGACATCTGCGAATTTCTGCGCGAAAGCCATCCCATCGCGCAAATCTTGGCAAAATTGCAAGGCATGGAGGGAACCGAAAGCGTTTTAGGTCGTCTGAAAGGACGCAAAGCCGTTTTTTCCAACGGCCCTTCGTTTTACGTCCGCGCCATTATCGGGGCATTGGGTTTGGCAAACCGTTTTGACGCACTTCTCGGCACGGACGACTTCGGACTGCGCTACAAGCCCGACCCGCAAGCCTACCTGACCGTCTGCCGCCTGCTCGACGCTGCGCCCGAACAGTGCATCATGATCGACGACAGCGCGGACAACCTGCACCAAGCCAAAGAGCTGGGCATGAAAACCATATGGTTCGGCAGCAAAGCCCATCCCCTGCCCTTTACCGACGCCGTTGCAAAAGATATGCAGGCGCTCGCCGAATGCGCCGAAAAACTGTCGGTACTCGTCTGAAACCTTTACAATATCGGGTTTGAACAACGGCACAAATCCGCCCGACCACAAGGACAACCATCATGCGATACACCGCCCTCATCCTCGCCACCGCAGCCACCCTGACCGGCTGTACTTGGGAAACCTACCAAAACGAATCCGGCCACACCTCCCTGCGCCCCAAATACGAAAAAGGCACGCGCATCTATTACGAAGACGGCACCTACTCCCGCGATATGCGTTACAACCAATACCGCCCCGAACGCCGCACCCTCAAACCGCTGCACGGCGACCAAGAAAACGTACGCGGCACAACATGGAACAAACCCCAAGGCGCCGGACACGCCGCGCCCGAAACGCAAACTGAGGAATAATCCGCCCGCAGAGGTCGTCTGAAACCGTCTTTTCCGTTTCAGACGACCTCAAACATAACCGCAATCGCATTCGTTCCCTATCTGCCGTCCTTCACAAGGAGAAAACCATGCGCCCCCTCGCCCTGATTTTCGTTACCGCCGCCATCCTGAGCGGCTGCACCACAGACCGCTACGACTTCGACAGCCGTCCCGCCGACACATCCGCGCGTACGCCCCTGAAGCCGACCACACTCGACCGCTTGGAACACGGCAGCCATGCCGACTCGTACCGCTGGAACCCCAAACCCAATAAACCATAATCCCCACGTCCGCACACCGAACCCAAATAAAAAGGTCGTCTGAAACCTCAAAACCCCGTTCAGACGACCCCCAAATACCCCCTTCATCAACATTGCATTCGAGAAAGCCCATCATGTCCGCCACACCCCTCAACATCGTCATCCTCGCCGCCGGCAAAGGCACGCGCATGTATTCCAAAATGCCCAAAGTGCTGCACCGAATCGGCGGCAAGCCCATGGTAGAGCGCGTTATCGACACCGCCGCCGCGCTTCATCCGCAAAACATCTGCGTCGTCATCGGACACGGCAAAGACCAAGTTTTGGACACCGTCAAACGCGACGTCGTCTGGGTCGAACAAACCGAACAGCTCGGCACCGGCCACGCCGTCAAAACCGCCCTGCCGCACCTTGCCGCCGAAGGCCGCACGCTGGTGCTGTACGGCGACGTCCCCCTGATTGACACCGCCACCCTCGAAACCCTGCTCGAAGCCGCCGGCAGCGAAGTCGGCCTGTTGACCGACGTTCCCGCCGACCCGACAGGCTTGGGCCGCATCATCCGCGACAGCCAAGGCAGCGTAACCGCCATCGTCGAAGAAAAAGACGCCGACGCCGCCCAAAAAGCCGTCCGCGAAATCAACACAGGCATCCTCGTCCTGCCCAACGCCAAACTCAAAAACTGGCTGGACAGCCTCTCCAGCAACAACGCCCAAGGCGAATACTACCTGACCGACCTCATCGCCAAAGCCGTTGCCGACGGCATCAAAGTCCATCCCGTCCAAGTGCGCGCCTCCCACCTCGCCGCCGGCGTGAACAACAAACTCCAGCTCGCCGAACTCGAACGCATCTTCCAAACCGAACAGGCGCAAGCCTTGCTCAAAGCAGGCGTAACCCTGCGCGACCCCGCCCGCTTTGATTTAAGGGGTCGTCTGAAACACGGACAAGACATCGTGATTGACGTCAACGTCGTCCTCGAAGGCGACATCGAAATCGGCGACAACGTCGAAATCGGCGCAAACTGCGTCATCAAAAACGCCAAAATCGGCGCAAACAGCAAAATCGCCCCCTTCTCCCACCTCGAAGACTGCGAAGTCGGACAAAACAACCAAATCGGCCCCTACGCCCGCCTGCGTCCGCAAGCCCGCCTTTCAGACGACGTACACGTCGGCAACTTCGTCGAAATCAAAAACGCCGCCATCGGCAAAGGCACCAAAGCCAACCACCTCACCTACATCGGCGACGCCGAAGTCGGCAGCAAAACCAACTTCGGCGCAGGCACAATCATCGCCAACTACGACGGCGTAAACAAATACAAAACCGTTATCGGCGACGAAGTCCGCATCGGCTCCAACTGCGTCTTAGTCGCCCCTGTCAAACTCGGCAACAAAGTTACAACCGGCGCAGGCAGCACGATTACCAAAAACGTCGAAGACAACAAACTCACCCTCGCCCGCGCCCGCCAAACCGTCATCGAAGGCTGGGTGCGTCCGGAAAAAGGCGATAAGAAATAAAGCGGTAAACCGCCCAGCGCAACTCGTTGCAGCAACAGCAACTTGTCCCTTCCCCCTTCCGGCGGGGGAAGGTTAGGATGGGGGTGGCTTTGTGACTTTAGGTCAAATAAATTCGTACAACCCGTAGAGCCACCCTCTCCCCGGCCCTCTCCCGCCGGACGGGAGAGGGGGCAGGTTGCAGATAAAAACGAGGTCGTCTGAAAACTTTGAGATTCGAGTTTTGGATAAACTCGTTCACGCTCGTTTTCAGACGACCCTTTACTCAATCAAAACAGACTTGTGATAACCCAAGTAGCGTGGGCTGCGCCCACGAAATCTTCTATTTAACAATCTAAATCAGCCAACAGCCGAATGGGCATCCATTTCGGCATTCGTTTCGCGGGCAAAGCCCATGCTACTCGTTGCTGCAACAGCAATCTGTCCCTTCCCCCGTCTAGCGGGGGAAGGTTAGGATGGGGGTGGCTTCTGAGGTTTAGGTAAAATCAAATTCGTGCAATCCGCAGAACCACCCTCTCCCCAGCCCTCTCCCGCCGGATGGGAGAGGGGGCAGGTTGCAAGTTAAAACAAGGTCGTCTGAAAACTTTGAGATTTGAGTTTGGGAGAAACAAACTCACTCCCCCCGTTTTCAGACGACCTTGTTTGCCATGTCCGCCTTGCCCGTATTCAAACCGTCCTAACGCTCGATGCCGCCACACAGCCGTTCGACGATTTCCGCCGCGCTGCCGGGGCGGCACAGTCCTGCGTTTTGTCCTGCCCAAAATGGGGAAAAGTCATAGCAGCCTTGTTTTTCGGCAGTGGCTTTCAAGGCGCCGGCGGCTGCGCCTGCCAAGGGGAACGGGAGCGCTGCGTCATTCATCGGACCGGCTTCGCGTATGAAACGGTTGTAAAGTCCGCGTGCCGCGCCGCCGCTGAACAAGTTGGTCACTACGGTATCTTCGGGACGGGCGGTTTGGATGGCGGCGCGGTGGGCGGGTTTGGTCAGGGCTTCGTCCGCGAGCAGGAAAGCGGTTCCGACCTGCACGGCGGATGCGCCCAATTCCAGCGCGGCGCGGATGGCGGCGGCATCGGAAACGCCGCCTGCGGCTATGACGGGCAGGCGCACGGCCTTGCGGACGGCGGGCAACAGGGCGAACAAGCCGCTTTGGCTGTCGGGATTGCGGTTTAAAAACCATCCCCGATGACCGCCCGCCTCCCACGCTTGGGCTATCACGACATCCGCGCCGTTTTGTTCCAGCCAGACGGCTTCTTCGACCGTCGTCGCGCTGCTCCACACTTCCGCGCCCGTCGCTTTGACGCGCTGCAAGTATTCGGGCGCGGGCAAGCCGAAGTGGAAGCTGACCACAGGCGGGCGGTAACGTTCCACACATGCCAACACATCGGCATCAAACGGCTGCCGCCCGCCGCCGCTGGGAATGTCGTTTTCCGTCAACCCGTAAGCCTCGAAATACGGACGCAGCACGGCAAACCAGGCATCGTATTGCGCGCGTTCGGCAGACGGCGTGCGGTGGGCGAAAAAGTTGAGGTTGTACGGACAGCCACCTCCCTCCTGCTTCATCCGTGCCAACGCTTTTTCCAAACCCGCCGCGTCGTACATCGCTCCCGCCAACGAACCCAAAGCGCCGGTTTTGCCGACAGCCAAAGGCAGCTCTGTGTCATGCGCAAACGCCATCGGTGCTTGAATCAGCGGATAGCGCAGTGAGGATAAAATGCGGCTCATGTCTGTTTCTCCTTGTTATTTGTTTCGTCTGTTTTGTCAGCCGGTTTGAATGTTTTTAAATGTTGAATAGCAGGCTAACGATGTGGCACAAACCCGATTTTGCCACAAAAAATAGTCGGATATTCTGCGGGGTCGTCTGAAAACAAACCGCCGCGTTTGGTTTTATAGTGGATTAAATTTAAACCAGTACGGCGTTGCCTCGCCTTGCCGTACTATTTGTAATGTCTGCGGCTTCGTCTCCTTGTCCTGATTTAAATTTAATCCACTATAATGTTTTGTTTGAATCGTGTGTTTGCGAAACTGAGCATGTTCGGAAAGCAAACCCCGTCCCATTCAATCCGATATAGAAAAAGGTCGTCTGAAAACCCTGTTTCGGGTTTTCAGACGACCTTTGCTTTGCCTTCAAACAGGCTTTACAACGGAATTACCATTGGTAACCGACACCTGCGGTCGCGCCGTAGTGGCCGCGTGAGTTGCTGGTAGCGGTACCTTTGATGACCCAGTTGCCGCCGTCGGAGATGCTGGAGAAGCCGACTGCGTAACCGCTTTCACCGCGGTATACGCCGCCTGCAACCGCCATCATGCTCTTACCCGGCAGGTAGGCTTGCGGCAGACCAGCCACCGCCATGGCTGCTGCGGTACCGGCTTTGGAGTCGCTTTCCACATTGTCGATACGTTGGTTGATTTGGTTGCCCATGTTCACCACGTAATTGCCAAGGTTGGTCACCCTTTGGTTAATCGCCTGATTAGCTTGATACAACTGGCTGCCGTTAACCGCATCGGTGCTGTCTGCGGCGACGGTGCCTGCGGCGACGCCGGTCACTTTCTTACCGCCTGCGTTGATGCCCTCGGCAGTGATGTTGACATCGCCTGCTTTCAGACCGTCTTTGCCCAACACCACTTTGTCGCCGACGTTGACGCCGCTGTTGTTCACAACCGTATCGCCTGCTTTGACGCTGTCGACTTTCAGGTCTTTGTTGAGGCCGACCTGAATGCCGTTCGCGCCTGCGGTGGTGGTGATGTTGGCATCGCCTTTAACCGCCACGGTATCGCCCAGTTTGTTGGCAACGGTCGTACCGCTGTCGCCTGCGAAGCTGATGCCTTTGTTGTCTACTGCGTCTTTCGCCGCTACGCCTTTGGCGATGTCGGCTTTGACGGCTTTAGACAGGTCAACCGCGTAGTCGGTTACGTTGTTGGCGTCTTTGTTGCCTTTGGTCACGACGATATTGTCGGAACCTGCGGAAACGCTCGCGCCGTCTGCGTTCACGGTGTAAACGGTTTGACCGTTCGCACCTTGTTTGCTGCTCACGCTGGCGATGTTGGTACCGGCTTCGACTTCTGTCTTAGCAGCAGCGGTCAGACGGTTCAACTGTCCAACATTTACTGCATCAGTATCTTTCTTGCCTTCAGCAACGTTACTGATGGCTTTGTTGCCTGCATTGATACCGTCGGCAGTGATGTTGACATCGCCTGCTTTCAGACCGTCTTTGCCCAGAGCCACTTTATCGCCGACTTTGACGCCGTCGTTGTTCACAACGGTATCGCCTGCGGTGAAGCTGTCGGCTTTGAGGTTGGGTGCGGTCGCCACTTTGTAAGTGGTGCTGCCGTCGGCATTTTGCTCAGGTGTAACGACGATGTTGTCGTTGCCGCTGTCCACTTTGGATGTGGCTTTCGCTGCGGCTGCTTTGAGCTGTGCAACGTTCACTGCGTCGGTGTCGGCTTCGCCTGCGGCGATGTCGGACACTTTGTTGCCGCCGTTGTTCAGACCGTCTTTGGTCAGGCTGACAGGTTTGCCTGCTTTGCCGTTGCCCACAGTCAGTCCGTTGTCGGTCAGGACGTTGCCGCCTACGGTCACTTTGTCGAAGGAGACGTCGTCTGAAGTCGCTACGGTGATGTTCTTACCGTTGCGGCTGACTTTGACGTTTTTACCTTCTTTGAAGGTTACGGTGTCGCCTGCGCCGATTTTTTCAGACGAGGTTTCGTCGTTGGCGTTCAGGTTCCAGCCTTTGTCGGCAGTTTCTTTGACTGCGGCAATGGCGTCATGGACGTTGTCTTTGCCTGTACCGCCGATGTCGGTGGTGGTCACGTTGCCTTTGTTGTTGGCCGCGTTACCGCCGAGGATTTTCGCCAGGTTGGCTTGGGCTGCGTTCAACTGCTCTTCGCTTGCGGCTTGGCCTTTAGTGGCAAAGTCCGCACCGCCCAGGGTGGTGTTGCTCAGACCGGAAATCAGACCGGCGGTACCGTCGATTACGAGCGGTTTGTTGCCGTTGCCGGCTTTGCCGACGGTAATCTTGTCGGCCAGCGAGAAGCCGATGCCGTTTTCGTCGGCGCGGGTCAGGATGTTGCCGTCGCCTTTGACGCTCAGGCTGTCACCCAGTTTCTTCGCACCGGTCGTGCCGTTGTCGGCGGCAAAGGTCAGACCTTTGTTGTCCACCGCGTCTTTTGCCGCGACGCCTTTGGCGATGTCGGCTTTGGCTTCGTCAGTCAAATCCAGCGCGTAATCGGTAACACCGTCGGCGTCTTTTGCACCTTCGCTGACTTTAACCGCACCGCCCGCCGCTTGGCTGAGGGTGGTCTTGTCGGCGTTAACCGTGTACTCGGTGTTGTTGCCGTCCACTTTTTCGCTGACGGTCACGTTCTTACCGGCAACGACGGTGGTGGTTTTTTCAGTGGCGGCGAGTTGTTCGTTCAGCTGCGCGACGTTGACGGCGTCGGTGTCTTTCACACCGGCGGCAACATTACTGATGGCTTTGTTGCCTGCGTTGATACCGTCGGCAGTGATGTTGACATCGCCTGCTTTCAGACCGTCTTTGCCCAGAGCCACTTTATCGCCGACTTTGACGCCGTCGTTGTTCACAACGGTATCGCCTGCGGTGAAGCTGTCGGCTTTGAGGTTGGGTGCGGTCGCCACTTTGTAAGTGGTGCTGCCGTCGGCATTTTGCTCAGGTGTAACGACGATGTTGTCGTTGCCGCTGTCCACTTTGGATGTGGCTTTCGCTGCGGCTGCTTTGAGCTGTGCAACGTTCACTGCGTCGGTGTCGGCTTCGCCTGCGGCGATGTCGGACACTTTGTTGCCGCCGTTGTTCAGACCGTCTTTGGTCAGGCTGACAGGTTTGCCTGCTTTGCCGTTGCCCACAGTCAGTCCGTTGTCGGTCAGGACGTTGCCGCCTACGGTCACTTTGTCGAAGGAGACGTCGTCTGAAGTCGCTACGGTGATGTTCTTACCGTTGCGGCTGACTTTGACGTTTTTACCTTCTTTGAAGGTTACGGTGTCGCCTGCGCCGATTTTTTCAGACGAGGTTTCGTCGTTGGCGTTCAGGTTCCAGCCTTTGTCGGCAGTTTCTTTGACTGCGGCAATGGCGTCATGGACGTTGTCTTTGCCTGTACCGCCGATGTCGGTGGTGGTCACGTTGCCTTTGTTGTTGGCCGCGTTACCGCCGAGGATTTTCGCCAGGTTGGCTTGGGCTGCGTTCAACTGCTCTTCGCTTGCGGCTTGGCCTTTAGTGGCAAAGTCCGCACCGCCCAGGGTGGTGTTGCTCAGACCGGAAATCAGACCGGCGGTACCGTCGATTACGAGCGGTTTGTTGCCGTTGCCGGCTTTGCCGACGGTAATCTTGTCGGCCAGCGAGAAGCCGATGCCGTTTTCGTCGGCGCGGGTCAGGATGTTGCCGTCGCCTTTGACGCTCAGGCTGTCACCCAGTTTCTTCGCACCGGTCGTGCCGTTGTCGGCGGCAAAGGTCAGACCTTTGTTGTCCACCGCGTCTTTTGCCGCGACGCCTTTGGCGATGTCGGCTTTGGCTTCGTCAGTCAAATCCAGCGCGTAATCGGTAACACCGTCGGCGTCTTTTGCACCTTCGCTGACTTTAACCGCACCGCCCGCCGCTTGGCTGAGGGTGGTCTTGTCGGCGTTAACCGTGTACTCGGTGTTGTTGCCGTCCACTTTTTCGCTGACGGTCACGTTCTTACCGGCAACGACGGTGGTGGTTTTTTCAGTGGCGGCGAGTTGTTCGTTCAGCTGGGCGACGTTGACGGCGTCAGTGTCTTTTACGCCTTTGGCTACGTTGGCAATCTTGTTGCCGCCGTTGTTCAGACCGGCATTGGTCAGAGACACTTGGCTTGGCGAACCGTCCGCACCGATCTTCAGACCTTCTCCGCTCAGTACGCTGTTGCCGGAGATGAAGCTGTCGGCAAGTACGGTAGTAGCAGAAACAGTGCCGAATTCGACATCGTCTTCAGTCTCAACCGTCAGCTCTTTACCGCTGCGTTTCACTCGGATGTTCTTACCTTGTTTCACGGTCACGGTGTCGCCTGCGGCGATTTTTTCAGACGAGGTTTCGTCGTTGGCTTTCAGGTTCCAGCCTTTCTCGGCAGTCTCTTTCACTGACTTGATTGCGTCGTGAACGTTGTCTTTGCCGGTATCGCCGATGTTAGTCATCTTAATAGTGCCGTCATTCGCAATGGCTGCATTGCCACCCAATAAGCCGACTGCGGTCGTACCGATGTTGTTCATGACGTTTTGAGTCGCATAAAGCTGGCTGCCGTTCACTGCGTCGGTGCTGCTGTCGCTGATGCGGCCTGCGGCGACGTTGGTAATCGTACGCTCTTTGCCTGCCGTGCCGATGCTGAGTGTGGACTCAGGGGCGTTGCCTGCAAAGTTGCCGAAAGTCAGACCACCAACGGTAGCAGAGGTCGTCTGAACGGCTGCTTCAGTCGCGGAATTGGCACCCAATGCGATGGAGTCTGCATGAGCGGCATTGGCGTTTTTACCGAAGGCAATGGCGTTGCTTTCAGAGGCTTTTGCCGCGTCGCCCAAGGCAAAGGAATCACCTGCGGTGGCTTTGGCGTTTTTGCCGAAGGCCACGGCACGGTTTTGCGTGGCTTGGGCGTTGTAGCCGATGGCGATGGTGTCTTCTTTTTGCGCGTCAGCTTCGTTACCCATTGCTACGGCATTATTGGCAACGGCTTTGCTGTTCCGTCCTGCTGCGACGGTACCGAAAGCAGTCGCGCGGGTATTGAAACCCAACGCGGTCGCACCTGCCGCCGTGGACTGGCTATATGGACCGAGTGCTGTGGCGGAGTCTTGGGTGGCATTTGCACCGTCACCAAGCGCTACGCTGGATTTACCCACTGCATTGGATGATTGACCGGCTGCTAAAGAGTTTTGACCGTAAGCATTGGATGATTGGCCGACGGCTGTGGCGTTGGTGCCGCTGGCCTTGGTGTTTGAGCCGATGGCGACGGAGCCTTCGCCTTTAGTCAAACCGTTGACAGCCATATCGGATGCAGTGTCTTCGTTGACAGTGGCGTTTTTACCGATGGCGATAGAGTTAGAAATTGCCGCCTGCGCGCCTGTACCGACCGCTACGGCAAATGCGCCCGCTGCCTGCGCGTCCGCGCCTGCCGCCAGAGCATCCAGTCCGGTTGCGCCATTATTGTTGTAGTTACCACGGTCATTTGAAGGCGTCTGAACACTGTAAAAATGGCTGGAGCTGCCGCCACCCAAGCCGCCGCCCAATTGGTTGATTTTGTTGTTCATCGCTTCCAAAGCGTCGTGAACATTGGCTTTGCCTGTGCCGCCCAAATCGTTCAGGGTTAGGTTGCCCTCACCGTCGATTGCAGTTTTACCGCCCAAGGCGTTTTTGACGTTGTTACCCAAGTTGAGCAGGTAAGAATTGTCTGTAGCCATAGCTTGACCGCTGGCAAGCAGCAGACTGGACATGATGGCGGTAAACGCGAAGCGCACGCCTGCGGAGGCAACAATACCGCCT
>ERZ772997.42-NODE-42-length-58678-cov-7.84735_pt1 | contig 58678 bp, 56 predicted proteins | sample MGYA00511127_ERZ772997 | MGnify/ENA primary metagenome ERZ772997 (study PRJEB29015, sample SAMEA2738070) | human oral metagenome | biome: human oral; feature: human-associated habitat; material: saliva | place: China | collected 2215 ... | reverse complement strand
ATGTGTTAGTGAGTTCGTTGGGTGTGTATGCGCGGGAGCTTCAAGGGTCGGTTCGCCGAAAAACACAACGACGCTCACCTAGGTAGTGGTGCCTTGTGAGCCGTAGAAAAGATCATGCTCTCACCCTAGAGCGTTTAGAACAATCAGAGACTTAAACACCCCGCCTCGGCGGTGATTCTTATGCAACCCAGGGTTAGTTTTTGGGGTGTGTGGGGGTGAGGGTTTCGGTGGCGAGGTTGTTGCCGTTGCGGAACCTGCACAGGGATCGGGTGATGTTGAGGGGGTGGGCGGCGGTTTTTGTGATGGTGTGTGCGTCTTCTGGGGTGTTCATGTTGGCCCAGCGGTGTTCGGTATGTCGGAAGATGAGGTGGGCTGCGATGGTGTATTCCTTGAGGATCCTGGGGGAGAAGGAGGCTATTTTTTGTCCTTTGCTGTTGTAGAGTTTGAGCTGGTCGGGGTGGAAGTCGCCTTCGGCAGTGGTTTCTGTGGGGGTGTAGGTGTAGGCGTTGATGGAGGTGATGGGGGTGGTGATGCGGCGTCCGGTCCAGGTGCGGTGGGTGATGGTGGCGTCGGGGTTGATGCTGAGGTAGCTGGTGGCGTACTTGTGTAGTAGGAATAGTCCGAGGAAGCAGAAGGCTGTGCTGGCGAGGATGGCGCCTGTTTCGGGTGTGGGGGTTGCGAAGAGGAGGATGGTGAGGGCGCTGGCCCAGAAGAGGGTTGTGGTGATGCCTATCCATCCGTGGTAGCGGGGTGGTCGTTTGATGGTGCTGGTGTTGTGTTTGTCTCGGGTGCGTTGTATTTCGTCGTGGAGGATGTAGAGGGTGAGTGCGAGGGCGGCGGTGGAGAAGGTGAGGGTGGGGATAGACATCTAAACCTCTTGAATGGCTGTAGGCTGTTGCTATTTTAGGTTGGGGTGGGGGTGTGGTTGGCGAGTCCTGTGGCTTCGGTGTTTTCTTGTAGGTAGCGGATGATTTCTCCGCGTCCTTTGCTGGTGGTGGCTTTTTTGATGATGGCTGCTTCGTCGGGGTTGTTCATGTCGGGCCAGTGTCCGCGTGCGCATCGGAAGACGAGGTGGGCCATGATGCTGTATTCTTTCAGGTATTCGGGGGAGTAGGTGGCGATGGTGTTATTTTTGCTGTCCCAGAGCCAGAGGTTGTCTTCAATATATTCGTTGTTTAAGTGCGTGTGTCCTGGGGTGTACTTGTATTCATTAATTGAGCTCACGGGTGCGGTGTGGGGTTGTCCAAAGCTGCCGCGGTAGGTGATGGTGGCGTCGGGGTTGATGCTGAGGTATTTTGTTTCGTAGCGGTATAGCAGGGCGATTCCGGTTGCTGCGGAGAGTATGCCGCCTGCGAAGTAGTACCAGTTGGGGAGCCATTCGGATGCTGGGAGTGCTATGAATAAGGCGATGAAGAAGCCGACGAGGCAGATGCAGCCGAAAATAGTTGCGGCGCCTTCAAGGCGGGGGAGGCGTTTGACGATTTTCCCTTTTTTCTTATCGCGGTAGCGTTTGTATTCGTCGCGGATGCCGTAGAGTATCATGATCCCCGCGGAAATTTGTAGGATTGTGGTGAAGGTGTGTAGTGGCATGGCGTGTTTTTCCTTGTGGTCTGGGTTTTAGTGTGTGTTTTTGGGTGTGCCGCGTATTTTATTCATAGTTATCTCTATCTTGAAATAAATTTGTAGCGATTATAATTCAATAATTTCTTACCCGATATCATATATCAACTCTTTGTCTAATTTTTGAAATCACTGGCGTGTTCCAGTGAGTGTAGGTAGGAAGCTAAGAACTGATAGATCTGTGCGCCAGCGAAAATATGTTATTCACCGTCTTTCTGGCCAGGATAGCTGACCGTATACCTGGTATGGCTGAGCAGTTTAGATCATATTAGTGATTCGGTGAACCTTGCTACGATATATGTACATTTATGAGTACCCCCATAGGGTGTGCCAAATGCCCAAATTCTATGATGAATAGGGGCATGCAAGGAGGGAAGAATGGAGCCGTCAAGGTACCCGCGTGTGGATGCCATTATTCGAGGGCCAGCCGTTGTTGAGTTGGCTGTTCAGGATCAAGGGGTTCGCTTCATTCAAGAGGCCACAATTGATGCTGCTTTGTCCCGCTCCTATGTTTATGTTTCCACTATTGCCAGTAACCTAAGGCGCCCGGTATACGTCCATGTAGCAGATGCGCAGGGCGGTAACAGAGTCATGGTGGTATACCCGAATGGTTTTGTCGAGCCCGAAAATGTGGTGGTTTCTCAAGCAGCGGTAGCGGCCCCTGCTGCGGAGAAGAAACCCTTCTACAAGCGGGCAGTGTTTCTTGTTCCGCTGGCGCTGGTTCTTGTTGTGGGGCTGCTGGGTGGCGGCGTGTGGGGAGTCATGTTTTTCTTCTCGAATCATGGGGAGAGGACTGTCTCAGCTCAGCCTCATAAAACTAGTACAGACCCCCAAAGTCCCAGCTCTACCCAAGAGAAGAAAGGTGACACCGTCCAGTTAGCCGGTGCTGCTGAAGTTTCCGCCGTCTCGCAGGATGGTAAATATGTCACCTACCTGTCCGGTAAAACACTGTACGTTGTATCGGCTCAGACGGGGGAAGAAATCAGCAAAACGGAGGTAAAAGAGCCCGATAGTGCGCTTTCTGAATTGACAATACGGCCCCACCAGGGTGGTTTCGCATACGTTGGTAAAGAGTCCTACCTCATGTGGTCCAGTGATAAGAAATTCAGTGAGGTGCTGCGGTACTCCGCTAAAGACCAGCAAATGCTCACCCGTCAAGGGGTTACTGCTTTGGTTAACCGTGATAACCCGTCTAAACCAGCGAAAGTAACGCTGCTGGGGTCATCGCCCAAAGAGTTTCGCACCCCGGCCGAGGGCGCGTCGTTTATTTCTACTGATGGTTCACGGGAGTACTGGGCTACTTCCCAGGACGGAGGAACAGTTGTTACGGCTGATGCATCCGGCAAGGTTGAGGGTTCGCATAAGCTTGCCTCACCGGGGGAGGGCGCGCGTCTTACATCGTGGGCTGGGGTGAGCTCGCGTGGCGAGGTGATGACGCTCTGGTCTGTTGATGGTCGTTCAACTCTGGTTTTTCAGTCGGTGAGTTCGGGTGATATTGCAGCGAAGGTTTCCGTTGATGCATCAGAGGGCGCCAAGGTAGATTTTTCTGGTTCGACACTACTGTTAGGTAAACAAATTATCGACTGTAACACTCGTTCAACGTATACCATAGAAATGGCCCCTGAAAAAGCTACCCCACTTCCGGTGGGCTTTCACCTTTCTGGCGGCACGGGCGGCGTTTCGTGGGCTGGACCCGGTGGGGTGCGCAAGAGCCCGGAAGGTGAGGTTCTTGGTGTTAACTATGATGGAGCATCCGTGCTGTTATCAGCCGACCATCACCACATGACAATTATTAAGAAAGATGGAGAGTGAGTGACCCCATGAAGAAACAAGTGACAATACTGGGCGGTTTGGCTGTTCTTGCAGCTATTAATATGGTTCCGGCTATGGCTGATGACGCCCCCTCTGAAGCGTACACCCCTGCGGCTGTGGCAACTGAAGAGCCCGCTGCTGCGGTTTCCCCGGCGGCTGTCGTTCAGCCTGCTGCTGAGCCTGAGGCTCCGGTTCTTGCTACAGAGCAGGACCCCGTCGGTTTGTTCCCTACCCCTGGGCTGACTCCCACTCCAGGGGATGCGACACCGGCAGATCCTGCTATTGATCCGACCCCAGCACCTGCCGACCCGGCAATTAACCCCACTCCAGCGCCTGAGGCCCCGGCGGCTCCCGTGGTTGATACCGATCCTGCTCCTGCTCAGCCTGCCCAGCCCGCACCAGTTGAAACCCCTGTTCCGGCAGCCCCGGTAGCTCCTGCCGCCCCGGCCGACACCTCTGTGGCAGGCGGTTCCGCTGCACAGGCCCCGGTTCAGGCAGCGCCCGTGCAAGCCCCTGCCGCTCAGGCTACTGTTCAGGTGGCCCCCGCCGCGCAGGCACAGGCTGCACAGGCTCCGGCCTATACTCCTGCCTACACCCCTGCTTCTGAGGCGGCAGCTGGCGGCTCGGGTGCTGGTGCTGCAGCTAATGGTGCGTCCGGCGGGTCTGCCGCTGTTGCAGGTTCTCAGGCCGCCCCGGCTGCTCCTGCCGCTCAGCAGGCTCAAGACTCTGGGACTGTTGCTGTGCCTGCTAATAACCCGGCCGCTGCTTCTGCTGCGCAGGGTGTGCAGAGTGAGAGTCAGGCGACCGCAGCGAAGAGCACCGGTAGCTTGGCGAACACCGGCTTCTCGACTACTCCGGTGGCTACCGCTGCAGGACTATTCGCAACGGGTGTAGCTCTCACCTATGCCGCATCGCGGAAGCGCAAGCAGCAGGCATAAAGAGCCCTCCAGGGAACTGCTTTAGTCCTACCACTGCGGTTGTGAGTGTTCCCAGACGTGTGCTTGTTATATGCCTTGCAGCTATAGATTAACTATTCTTGAAAAGAACTAAAGTTCGCCTGGATTGGGTGATGAAACAGCCTCTCAATCCAGGCGAATTGTTATATAGCACAGGGTAGACCCGGGGTGCTGTATCAGACCTCTGCTTAAGGTGTTTGAGTGGTTGCATGGTTTATAGGCCCGGGTAGCTTTTACTTTACGGATAAATATAATTTTTACCTCTTGAGGTTTTAAGATAGTTTTAGAAGTATCTATCTGCAATATGATTTATATATAGCATGTTTGAATCTTTAATATTCATTTGTCTATAATAAAATTTGGACGGTACAGCCGTTTCATCTGCCGATAATTAGAAAGAAATATACCTTTATGAGAACGCCGATAAGGTGTGGCGCTGCTGCTGGCTCGGGTAGCTTTACAACGGTATCTGCCATTGGCAGCCGTGGGCACATTGCAGTACCCAAAGGGCAGCATGGCAGAGGTGTGCTTGCCCTCCTTTCTACAACTATTGATAACGTCGGACTATCTTCTTCTTTTACATACACTCCACAGAGCCCCCTTATCGTTACTCGCTATCTCCTGGCATTTAGGGGGTTATTCCTCCGTAAAACGAAACAGAGGGCTAAGGTGCAGCCCGTTCACACACAAAAGTTACGGTGTCTTCTGGGTATTGGGCGCGGCACCAACGAGGTATGGGCAGCCTGCCAGCCCGTGCGTGACCATTATGTTGGGGGGGCTGGTCGGCCAGTCATGTTTATCGCGGAGGAACCTGCACTGTTGGACCCACCTGCGGTATCGGCAGATGGTGGGCAACTGTTCTTATAACTATGATCACCACAGTCAGTAATTATTGTATGAATACTATTTTTGGAGGTGCTTAATGTCTCGTGTGATTGAGGGGCAGAAGCGTAATTTTCTTTTTATCGTAATGCTCGGCGTGATCCTAATACTAGCTGTTTTGCTGGTGTGGAATCTAATGGGAAATAAGGGAGAGACTAAAAACTCTGCTGAGGGTGCAGCGGTGGCATCATCTAGTTCTGCGCCGTCGGGTAGCGGACAGCAAACAAGCACGCCACCTACAGGCCGCGGTGACCATAAATGCGATGTGCCGGTGGCTCCTGATAAGGCTTTTAGCGCTGAGCTGCCGTCTGATTATCGGTTTGAGACAACAACCCATGGCGTTATTTACCCGATATCGGCTCAGTATGGTCCTACCTATAAGCCAGGCATGGTGGTGGGGTATTGTTTCGCTCATAACCCAACAGGTGCTGCTCTGGCGGCTAGTCAGGGTAGCACGATTGTTGGGGATACGAGGGCTACTGAGGCCGAGCTTCGTGGACTGTATTCTTCGCGTATAGCAGCTGATCTTCATTCCGCGCCTAATAGTAATACTGAGCGTGTAAATGCTCGTATTGCTGGCTATGATATAGAAAATTATTCTCCTGAAAAAGCTACTATCGGTATTGTTGTTATCGCTAAGGACTCGGATGGGAAAAATATGGGATTTAAGGTATCTATACCATTAATTTGGGAGGATAATGATTGGAAAATAGATACTGATAAAAAGCCGGAGCCGTCTCCTTTAACCAAGGAGCCAACTTATATTTTTAAGGCTCAAGGAGGCTCACAAGGTAGTTAAAATAATGGAACTATGGGTGCAAAATTCTGAGTGTGAATAACTATGAATACATTTGCTGTGGGATTCCCTCCGCGGGTTTCAGGGTAGACTATGCGCATTAGTGCAACATAAATATAGTTCTAAATGCAGCTATAAATATTAAGTAGCTGGTGGTGGCTATTCGGTGGCCGTAATATTTGGTAATTATTTTATTAATATTTTTTGGAGGTGCTTAATGCCTGACATTTCTAAAAGCCGGGGGCGTAATTTTCTTTTTATTGTCATGCTGGGTGTGATTCTAATACTGGCTGTTTTGCTGGTGTGGAATCTAATGGGAAATAAAGGGGAGACTAAAAACTCGGCTGAGGGTGCAGCGGCGGCATCATCTAGTTCTGCGCCGTCGGGTGGCGGACAGCAAACAAGCACACCACCTACAGGCCGTGGCGATCATAAGTGTGATGTGCCGGTGGCTCCTGATAAGGCTTTTAGTGGTGAGGCACCATCGGATTATCAGTTTAAGACGTCAGCAGTGGGGATTGTGTACCCGGTGAGTGCGTCGGCGGGGCCGACGTATACCCCGGCTGTGGTTGGGTATTGTTTTGCGCATAATCCGGCGGGGGCCGCGATGGCTGCGGCGCAGGTTACGGCTGTAATGGGGGACTCTCGCGCGTCTGGGGAGGAGCTGAAGGATCTGTTTTCTGCTTCTGTTCGGGAGAGCCTTGATATGTCTGCGGCTAAGCCTGTTCGTGATACCCGTATAGCTGGGTATGAGGTTGAGCAGTATTCACCGGAGCGGGCAAAGATCGGGGTTGTTGTACTGGTGACTCGTGAGGGTGAAAGTAAGCAGACTGCGGTGAAGTTTACTGTGCCGTTGGTGTGGGAGAACGATGACTGGAAGGTGGACGTAAATCCAGATGCGGTGGAGCCGGTGTTGGTGACTCGTGTGCCGGGGCAGGTGTTTAAAGCTAACGGAGGCAAGAGCTAATGAAGAATTACGTGGCTGATTTTGCGGCGGGTACGACATAAATCATAGGGATTTCAACTGTGTGTAACCCCCTATTCCGTGATAACGCGAGATGTCATGAGAATGTGGCTGCGGGCGTTGAAAAGGTGTGAGAAGTCGTTGAAGATCCTGTTGGCACTGCTGTTAAAACTGCGCTTGAGGGCTCGATTAATGATTTTCTGATCTCCTTGTGAATCGGAGCCGTTAACTTTTTCAGACATTTATTTCGTCATGGATTCATGCTGGCCCTGTTATTAGTCTTGGAAAAGACACAATGGACTGGATGAAGGTAGCAGCCGGTCCTATGGTGTGGATTTGTGTAGTATATGGTGGTTAGCTATTCGCTGCGACAGTGGTTGCAATATTCATTAACTATATTTATTAATATTTTTGGAGGTGCTTAATGCCTGACGTTTCTAAAAGCCGGGGGCGTAATTTTCTTTTTATCGTCATGCTCGGCGTGATCCTAATACTGGCTGTTTTGCTGGTGTGGAATCTAATGGGAAATAAAGGGGAGACTAAAAACTCTGCTGAGGGTGCAGCGGTGGCGTCAAGTTCTGCGCCGTCGGGTAGCGGACAGCAAACAAGCACGCCACCTACAGGCCGTGGCGACCATAAGTGTGATGTGCCGGTGGCTTCTGAGAAAGAATTCAGCGTAGAAGCGCCATCGGATTACCAGTTTAAGAAAACCTATGATGGTATTAAATATCCGGTCTCTGCAACGTATGGTCCTACCTATATGCCTGGTGTTGTGGGATATTGCTTTGCTCATAACCCAACAGGTGCTGCTATGGCAGCTATCACGTACATGGCTGCTGAAAGTGATATTAATGCAACTGAGGCAGAGCGTAGGGGTTTGCTTTCAAAGCGTGTTGCTGCTGAATATAAGCCTGAAGCTCCTGAGAGCCATCCGGCTGACTCTGCTGATGCCCGTATCGCTGGTTATGATATAAAGTCTTACTCGCCAGAGCGGGCTGTGGTTGACGCTGTTTTTCTGTGGAAATCTGATGGGCAGAATCATATTGCTAAGTTCTCCGTACCGATGGTGTGGGAGGACGGTGACTGGCGTGTTGATGCCGTTGAGAGCGAGATTCATCTTGAAACTGTAGAGCATATGCCAAGCCAGGTTTTTAAGGCTCAAGATAGTGAGGATAAATAGTGGTGTAGTGGTGTCTCAGCTAAAGTGCATAGCTGTCATGGGTAATCATGGCCACGGGTGATATCTGTAAGAGCTTCCTGCCTCATGAGTCCGCCGTATGTCAGGGCGGTACGCGCCTAGGTGCCTTTATCCCTCTCATGGATGTGGCCTGTCTTCTATTGTTAAGGGTGCACGCACTTTCGAGCCGCTACTTCTGCCCCGCCGCTGTATGATAAGAGTGCGCAATCGCCTCATGTGGAAAGGATACAACCCCTGCCATGACTTCCGTATTGAACCGCCGTGCCGCCCTGGGTCTTCTGGGCGCAGGGTCTGCTGCATTTTTAGCGGCCTGCACCCCGCTAAGAAGTGTTAAGAAAAGTAGCGGTGAAAGCAGTAGCAGTAGTAGCAGTCCCAATTCACATTCTCCGGAGCCGTCTGAGGAGTCCGTGAGCCCTGCGGCCTCTACGTCATCGTCTTCACCAGCATCTTCGGAGTCCGCAAAGAGCTATAAAGGTGAGGCAAAACTAGAGAAATACGACACCTCCGCAGGCACCTATGAGCCCGGCACCAGTGAGCATCCCCCGCGGAACGTACCTAAACCCATTAAGCCAGCGAATATGAATGAAAACTCGGTGGCTGGTCTATACTCAACAATCGCCTTCTATGCCGCTTCGTTCCAGTATTTTGTGACAACAGGCGACCGGCAATACCTAGACCAGGTAAAGACTGATGAGGAAGAGGACCTGAGTGAGTATGATGAGATGGCACAATATATTGCAGGCGGTGTCGCATGGTTTGAAAACCCCAAGATTGTTATTACATTAACAACTGACCAGCCCACCAAGTCAGGCTCTGGCTACACATGGCCCTCTACAGTTGTTTTTGATTACGGTAAAAATGTCCATAACGCACAAGGTCAGACAGCCCCTGTGCCCTCTACAGGGGCTGAAAAGCCTCAAAAGGGGTATATGAAAGGGAAATACACTGGTAGCGTGTGGGAAGTTACCATGATGACCTATAATCTTTCAGATAACTCATAAAAACGAACTTTAGCTATAATAAAGAAGTCAAACATCCTGAATCTAGACAAATGAGATCGATAATATTGTGACTTCCGTATTTAGCCGCCGTGCCGCCTTCGGCTTTTTAGGCGCTGGCTCCCTTACGTTTTTAACCGCCTGCAGCGGGTTAAATATAAACTCTTCTGCCTCAGATATTTCTGATGATGATCAGACAAAAGAGCCCGAGAAAGACTATAGAGGTGAGGTAAAACTCGAAAGCTACGACACCTCTGCGGGAACCTACAGGCCAGCTACCCGCACCCAGCCACCAAAGAACGTGCCCAAACCTGTTAAGCCTGATAATATTCGTGAGGAGTCAGCGGCGGGCCTCTACTCGTCTCTTGCTTTCATGATAGCGTCGCTACAGTATCTTTTCGCTACGGGAGACGACCAGTATTTTGAGCAGTCAGACCTCAGTGACGAAGACAAACGGGACATTACTAAGGATAGTTCTGCCGGGGATATGTACAGGGCGTTTAGGGAGGGGCAGGCGTGGCTCGGCAACCCCACCGTTACGGCTGTTCTGGAAGAACCCCAGCCTACTAAACGTGATGACACCTACCATTGGCCAGTTACATTCACCTCTGACCTTGGGGAATATATAGTAGCTTTCGGAAAAGTGCAGGAGTTCAAGGAGACAGAACGGAAGCACACGTATAAGGGTGAGCTTACTGCCAAATATTCGGATGATGCGTGGCGTCTTAGTGACATCAGCTCTCAGTCTCCGGATGATGCATCAGCCAGTGCCTCACCCAGCAGTTCAATCTAGGCGGTTACCTGCGTCTGCCTCAAAGACACTTAGCTGGTGCCGCGCCGCCGAAGTGTCGGGGTGCGCACCATGACTGGCTCAAGGAAGTAACAGGGGTGCCCCAGATGGCTAACCATCTGGGGCACCCCTGTATCACGGGCCGGAACCTGCTTCTACGGTTCGCGTTAGCTGGCAGGTTACAGGTAGGCGCGGGCCGGGTCGATAACGTCCCGCGGGGTGCGTGCGGCGCCCGGCAGCGGCGAACCCACAGCCTTAAACACCCAGTCGTTCCCGTCCCGGCTAATGGAGGCGACCATCAGGCCCGTGTGCGAGCCTTTCTGCGTCATCTCAAAACGGGCCAGCTCCTGCCGGTTTTCCACGTTTTCGACACGCACAAACGCGTTCTCAATACTGCTGAACTGATCACCCGAATATGAGGTGATCACCAGCGCCAGGGTGTTGACGCGGGCATCCACCCCGGGCAGGTTAATGTCTATAACCTCGTCGTCGCCATCACCGGCACCGGTGAGGTTATCGCCGTGGTGAATGATTGAGCCGTTTGCGGCACGCAACGACCCGTAAAACACGGCCTCAACCATTTGCCCCGAGGCATCATAGGCCAGCACCGAGGCGTCCAGGTCCACGGCCTTCTCCTTGGTGCGCCCAAAGAAGCCCTTCACCTTGATCGGGTCCCAGCCCAGCCCCAGGCGCACCTGGGTGAGGCCGCTATCTTTTGACAGATTAATCTTTTGGCCTTTTGAAAGGTTAATGGCCATAGTTTCTATACCCTTCTACATCGTTGTACGTTAGTTGTCATGCCGCGCCGGGCGGCAGCACCCACCCCAGTGGGGCGGCCACCCGGCAGCGGTTATGGACACGCTCACAGGGCGGCCTAATCGGTTGAGCTTCCCGAGGCTACGGGTTCTTTGGCGTCCCCATCATTCTCGGCGGCTTCGGCGCGGTTAGCGCGGCGGGATGAGATGACCGAACCCGCAATGAACACGATGCCGGATAAACCGATCACATAATCCGGGATATCCCACTTCAGGGTCGCTATCAGCATGAGCGCCAGAACACCGATCGCCCAGTGCGCGCCGTGATCCAGGTAGCGCAGCTCCTGCAGGGTGCCTTTCTCAACCAGGTAGATCGTCATTGAACGAACAAACAGGGCGCCCACACCCAGGCCGATCGCAATAATAATCGGGTCGGAAGTCACCGCGAACGCGCCCAGCACCCCGTCGAAGCTGAACGACGCGTCCAGCACTTCCAGGAAGATGAACATGGAGAACGCGGCCTTACCCGTGAGCATGGCGACCTCCGACAGAGACTCTTCCTGAGCCTCATTGCGGTCTTCCATGAACGTCGCCAGGCCGTTCGTCGCCAGGAACGTGAGCATACCCAGCAGCCCGGAGAGCAGGATCGTGTACTGTTCATGGTGCTCGGCCCCAAACAATTGCGCGGCCGCCAACAGGATCGCACCCGAAACCAGCACCGGCATTGAGTCGAAATGCCCCGCCTTAGCCAGCGGCCTCTCAATGACCGCCAGCCAGTGCACATCCTTACCTGCCTCGAACAGGAATGAGAGGAACAGCATCAGCAGGAACATGCCGCCGAAAGAGGCGATCGTGTGATGCGCCGATTCCAGAATGTAGCCGTAAGTGCCGGGGGTGTGCGGGTCGCCGCGCTCCATGGCCAGGTTCCACGCTTCGACCGGTCCCACGTTACCGGCTAGGCATACGATCAGGAACGGGAACACCAGACGCATTCCGAATACTGCCACGAGCACGCCTACAGTCAGGAAGATACGGCGCCAGGCGTGCGACATCTTGTTCAGGTATTTTGCGTTCACGCCCGCGTTATCGAACGAGAACACGATCTCAAGCACGATCAGGATCGCGGCGGAAACCACGCCCGAAACACCGCCGTAGAACATCGCCACAACGAGCGCCACGAGGGTGATGAGCAGGTCATATTTGAAGAATTTCAACAATGCCATTGATTAAAAGCTCTCCTTATAGAGCGTGTGTGTGCTGTCTAGAGGGTTCTAGACGGTAAAACCGTAGGAGGTGAGCAGGTGCGGCAGGCCACCGGTGAAGGGGTCTTCCACAGCCTTGAAACGCCACTCGCCATTATGGCGGTACACCACAGCGAACAGCACCGCCGGTGCCGCCGAGCAGTCTTCGGACAGGTCGTAGCGGGCGATCTCTTCGTTGGTGTCGTCATTAATCAGGCGCACGTAGGCGTTGCGCACCACACCGAAGTTCTTGCCGGTCTTCTCACCCTCGTAAATGGAGGCGAGGATGTGCACACGTTGAATCTGCGGGTCCACCTTCTCAAGGTTCACGATAATCGTCTCATCGTCGCCTTCGGCGTCACCCGTGCGGTTATCGCCGGTGTGCACGATCGCCCCGTCCGCGCTGGTGGGGTTATTGAAGAAGATCAGGGAGGCGTCATCGAAAATGATCTTGTCGTTCTCATCGGTGAGCATGACCGAGGCGTCCAGGTCGTACGCTTCCCCGGCAATTGACAGGTCCCAGCCGAGACCGATGGTGAGGTTCTTCAGGCCGGGGGCCTCCTTGGTGAGGTTAATGGGGTTGCCTTTGGTGAGCTTAATAGCAGCCATGTACCTTTCCTTATCTCTTGTCTATTTATGGTGGTTATTTCTAGCCAATAATGGCTATTGCGAGCGTAGCGTACCCACTCTCGCTTAATACTAGCGCGCCCCTGTCCAGGGTTCGGGTAAACCCCAGGCTGGTGTTGGCCAGTATAAGATTTTCTCCGCCCACAACCAGCGAACGCAGCTGCGTGAGCGCCCGCGGCGGTATGCTCAGCACCGTGCAGTTGGTGTTGAGGGTGATTCTGGTGACCGTATCAATGGGTTCGGGCCGTGAAGGTTCAGGGTAGTTGATGGTGGTGCCGTCCCAGGTGAGCAGGGTTGCGTGCAGGTTGGTGCCGGTGATGCTCACCCCGCCGATTCCGGACTGTACCGCATCAAGTATGAAGGCCCGTTCCTCCTGCGCCGCTTCGGTGATATTCGGGGCGGACCCCCACCAGTGCGGTTCGGGGTCTGGTATAGGGCTGGCGGTTACGGGTGTGGATGTTTCGGTGGTTTCGGCCCCGGAGGGTGCCTCCGATATTCGGCTGTTGGGCTCTGCGGGGGTGTAGGTGGCGGTGCGGCGCGCGGGTTTACGCATATCTGGCGGGGCCACCGACCGCCCCGCGCTATTCGCCCCGCCGGGTTTGACGACTGAGGGGGCCTGCACGCGACGCCCGCCGCCACCGGGCTGCGCCGCCGGTGTGGGGGAGCTGTGCCGGGTGTTTTGGGTGGCGGCCGAGGCTGTTCGCTGGGGTGCGTGGGCCGCCGCGCCGCCCGTGGTGGCAGGGGCACTGCCGCCGTGGTCACGAGTATTCTGTGGCGCCGGGTCGGCCAGGTACGCCGTTAAGAAACTGTAGCGGCTCACAACCCGAACCCCCGCAGCATCGCCGGAACATCTGCCCATTCGTCACACACCGCACGCACCTTCCAGTCCCCACGGTGCCGGTACACCTGCATGAGGCGCACCGCCGCGCTGCGGCCCACCTGCGCCAGTGGTGCACGGAACATGGTGGCTCCCGTGGCCGGGTTAATGACGCGGGCCCGTATGCCGCTGGCACGGTTAAGCCGTATTGAGCTTTCCCCGTTAATGAAAAGCACCACCTCCAGCGAGTCCACATCCGCCGGAACCTCCGGTAAATGTATGCCGAACTGTGCCTTGTCGTCGCCCATGAGCTCGCGGCGGTGCACACTGGCGGAGCTGTCAAGCACCTGGTGCGCGAATACGAAGTCGCGGCGGTTCACCAGGCGCCCGCCCGCTGTGAGCAGCACCCCGGCTTCTAAGCATTCACGCAGCAGCGGTTCGTCGGTGCGCCACCGCAGCCCAACCAGGATATTGTGCACCTCGGGGGCGGCCTGGGTCAGGTTCACGTTCTGCCCGATGCTCAGTTCCATCACGTTACCGCCCCCATCATGCCACCATGCGCTTACGCATAAACAGGGTGTGCGTCTCAAGGTCCATGCTGTGCCCGGCCCGCACCAGGTTCAGGGCGGTGGAGAACTCGCGGTTCGCCTCCGTGAGCGCCTGCACCAGCTCGGTGGTTTGCGTCTCGGTGGGGGAGTGGGTGCGCGTATAGGCGGTGAAAAGGTTCGGCAGGTAGGTGCTTAGCGCCGTCTGCAGGGTGTATGAGGTTGTTTCCGGCAGCGCCCGGTGCGTGTTAGACCCCGCCTCATCCGTGATCTTCCGGTAGGTCTCAACCATCTCAAACGCCGGAAAGAGCGCCCGAGGCGGTACCGTGTCAGCGAACTGCCCCAGGCGTATGCTGGCCTCCGCGATCACCTCGGCGGGTGTGGGCTCGTGTACCTGCGGGTACACCTGTGCGTTACCGGTCTGGGCGGTATGCTCGCCCACCCCCGCCCCGGGTGGGGCTGGCTGCCCGGGCTGGGGTGCAGGGTGTGTATCCTGAACCCCAAGAAACCATTTAAGGAAGCTCATTGGTGTTAGTTCCCGGTGATGGCGCGGGCAGAACCGCCGCCGGTGACCGTGTTCTCTTCGGCGTTGCTGCGTTCGACGCGGCGCATCGAGTCAGCGGTGAGCTCCCGCAGCATCTGGTTTGACTGGGCGAACGCATCCACCGCCCCCTGCCTGAAGGAGGAAATCTCATCAAGAGCGGCCAGCACCTTGCCGTGCGCCTGCTCCAGCACCTGCGGGTCGATTGCGGGCTGGGACGCCATCTGCTGGATGCGCGTAGCCTGCGAGGACAGCATCTCGGCGTTGCGCGTGATCGCGTTCTCCGTGGTTTGTTTCAAGGCGCCAAGCTGCTGCAGCACCGCCTCCTGCATACCCAAAGAGCGGGCAATGTAGGCGGTCATCTTGTACGCCCACAGGGTGGTGTCTTCGGCGCGGCGGATACCGCGAATCAGCTCTTTACCGTTGCTGGAGACAACGTCACTGGTCAGGTACGCCTGCCCGGCGATTTCAAGCTTCGTGAGCAGGTCACTGATGCGCTGCTCGGTCACGTACAGCACCTTCTCGGTGTAAATGCGCGCGGTCTCTTCATCCCCTTCAAGCCGGGTCTCTTCGGCGGCGGCACGCACCATATCGGCGAACTGCTGAAGCACCGCAACCTTCTCGTTCAAATCCCGCATGCCTTCCTGCAGGCGTTCACGCAGTTTCACCAGTTCCGCCTGCTGCATCACCAGGGCGTCCGTGGACTTTTTAAGTTTTTTGCTGATGCCCTCAATATTGCGGTTGACGGTGGCGTACTGGTAGAAGAACGCCTCCATCTTGTTTTTGCCGCGCCCCAGCAGGCGTTTTGCCAGGCCGCGTTTGCCGGGGGTGCCGTCAATTGCGCTGTAATCCAGGGAGTTGATCTGCGCGCGTAGTTCAGCCAAGTTTTTCGAGGCTTTCGTCTGCGGTGACTCGGGGGCGAGCTCAAGCTCCTGCATGTTCAGCAGCCGCTGGGTGATTACGTCAATACCGTTGAACGTGTCGGCACCGTACACCGAGATCGTGTTCTCAAGGGTGTCAAGCAGCGTGGGGGATTTCAGGTCGGTGTTATTCAGCGCTATTGCCAGCTCATCAGCGCCGTTATTCACCGTGGCTGCCTCGGGTGCGCGGGTCTCTTTTTTCACCAAATCCAGGGTGCCTTGGGTGCCCAGTCTGGCAGGGGCCTGGGTAACGGTTGGGGGTGCACCGAACTGTGGTTCGGAGGCGGGAACGTCAGACACTGGACACCCTTTCTGTAGCGCACTAATAGTCACGGTGAAGCCGCCAATACGTACCGTGCACGGTTATTCGGGTGCCGCGCACCTGTACGGAGGCAACGTATTCTATTGTACGGAAAGAACCTGAATAGTCGCGCAAAAGCGGCCCGGACAGCGCGGCGCGAAGCGTTTTAGCGCTGCTTTAACACAATATTCAGGGTTAATGTTTGCGCCGACGAGCAGTACACCAGCAACTAAACCTCCACCCGTTTTCGGCCCTCTCAGATGAGCCCAGGACGATCAGCTTTCAGGCCCAGGCGCCAGCCGCCAGAGATGAAATACTTGCCAAAATAACAAGCAACACCGTGGTTAAGCCGTTAAACTAAATACCGCCATACAGATAAACTAATATGGCAATCACCAATCGTTGAGGATGACACACTATGACAACTTCCGCCTATACCCGCCGCACCGCACTCATGACCGTGGGTATTGCAGCGGCTACCGCGCTCACAGGATGCGCCTCCACACTGGTGCCTGCCACGACACAAACAATAGAGGAAGGGGCAGCCAGCTCCTCAAGCTCTGAACGCACCGACTTTAGCGGCGAAGCGAAAATCGAGAACTACGACACCTCCGCGGGAACCTACGAACCCGCCACTCGGGAACACCGCGCCAAAAACGTCCCCAAACCTATTCTTCCCGAAGAAGCGAATAAGAATAGTGTGGCCGGACTCCACGCTAATATTGCCTACTTGGCTGCCGCCTACATCTACGGGTTCAACAGCGGCGACGCGGAATGTGTTGGAAAAAGCGCATTAAGCAGCGAAGATAAAGCCTCTCTGACAAGAGCTATAGGCCGTGTGAGCGGCTCCACCTGGCTTGCTGACCCCACACTGATCATTAGTCTTAAAGAGGCTACACCCCGGCAAGACGGCGATACCTACACGTGGCCAGCTCTGCTCACTCTTAAAATCGGCCCCTTCCGGGTGAAGAATCGTTCAGTGGAAGAAGTCCCAGAATCAGAACGGTCACAAGAGTTCCCCATGGATATCGTTGCCCGGTATAAGGATGAGCGGTGGGTCTTTGATACCCTGCCCACCGGCAGCAGCTCCTCATCGCCCGGTGCAGGGGAAACCTCCCGCGTCTAGGGCCGCGCCAAGGCGGCTGCCGCGCTCGCCCCCCGCAGGACCCGGTGCCCTGTTTCTTCTGTGCTCTGCGCAAAGTGGAACAGCTCACGAGTGTTACAGATGATTCACAAGCTATAACACTGGTTACCTGCACCACAGTGAAGGCGGTGGGGTCTTTAGATGTTCCCCGGCGGTCGATATGATGAATGAAGAACCGACCATCGACCGCAAAAGGAACGATGACCCTATGGCTTCCGCATTAAACCGAACTTCCGCTGTAACCCGCCGCGCCGTGCTCACGGGGATCGCCGCAACAGGTGCCACCGCGTTAGGGGCCTGCACTTCCTCCGCCCAGCTCACAGATATGAGGGGAGACTACTCGGGCGAGATCAAGTTCGACAGCTACGACACCTCCGCAGGAACCTACGAACCCGCCACCCGAGAGCACCGCGCCAAGAACGTGCCCAAACCCGTCAAACCCGCCAACATCGACAATAAAACCGTTGCGGGAATCTACTCCGCCCTTGGGCATTATGCGGCCGCCATCACCTACGCCATAAACACTGGGGAAGACACCTGTATTCAGCAAGTGAACATGGAGGAGGCAGGCAAAAAGGGCGTGTACGAGTATTTTGGGAAACCCTTCACCCAGGCATGGGTGGGGGAATCCAAGTGCGTTTTCATCCTTAAAGATCCCCTGCCCACGAAAAAAGACGACACATACACGTGGCCTTGCACAACGAAAATCACTATCGGGGAGTTCGCTGTGTCAGCAGATGGCCGTGCGCGAGATATTTCCAGTGACAAGCGGGAAATAACCGATGACGCAGAGATGCGCCTAACCTACAAAGACAACAAGTGGGTTATCAGCACTGACGCCTCGCTCTCCTCCTCCGCAACCAGCGGCACGAACAAGGTATAGATGCACTCTTATGCACCCGCGAAGGATATAAAAATCTAACACTGCGAGCTAGAAGCTGCGCCGTATGGGTAATGATGAAACGGTGATAAACCAGGTGGTTAACAGATACAGCAGGGCACACAACCTTATTCCTGCCACCGCCCTCTCCCGAGTAGGGTCGATCGCCTACACTGTGGTGGTCGCATGGTACGTGAGCCAACATGCAGGTAATCAGATGGTGGGGCTGATGAACGCCCTCAATGGGGCAGGGGTGCTTCTTGCCAGTATTCTGGGGTTCACGATTATTGACAGATACAATAAGAAAACACTGCTTATCGCCTATGACATTATAAACAGTATTTTCTGTATAGTCGCCGCCGTATTATCGATATACCTTGACAGGCACGCAAGTGTTTTTATTGTGCTCATTCTTTCGGCATGGTTGTCGCTTATCGCAACAATATATGCACCCACCAGCCGGGCTATCATTCCTGAAATACTCCATACTCAAGAGTTTGAAAAATACAATAGTGTTTATTCGGTGGTAGGGGAATTATCGCGTTCGGCGGGCCCGCTAGTGGGCGCAGCTATCCTGGCGCAACAGACAGCTGATGCTCTTGAAGCTGCGCTGATTGTCAATTTTGTCTCCTTTATGCTCTCTTTGGTAATCACTCTGTATCTGCCTTCGGGGCGGCGTGTGTCTCGTGCTGAGGTGAAGGAAGAAAAACCTCGAATAACCCGTGATTTAAGTGATGGACTAGAGTATATAGCCTCTTCAGCATATCTTAGACGCGAGGTACTCTACATTACGGTCATTAACGTGTGGGGAGCCTCCACTCTGTATCTGCTGCTGGGGCGAGTGGCGCACCTGGGGATGGACTCAAACATGTATGGGTTGGGCATGTTTATCTCGGCGCTGGGTGCTGTGGCTGCATCCGCTATTATTCATAAAACGCCCAGTCTCGGGGCAAGAGCTCACCCAAATACTCTACTATTTCTGATGTGCTGCGCGTACTGTATAGCTATCATTCCCGGAATTATTAGTGTATTTTGTGCATTATTTATAAGCGCAGGAATTATAGTTATTTACAATATTCGACTATATAGTGACGTGCAGAAGAACAGTACCCCCAAACATATTGGGAAAGTTATGTCGGTTATTTTCCTGGCAACTGCACTCTTCACCGCATTAGGCAGCCTGCTGTTCTCACATGTGAGTGTGTGGGCTGATACCGGGCTGTACGCCATAGTGTGTGCCGCATCCCTCATAGCTGTTACAGCGGGTCTTACCCTCACCAAGTGGACCCGCCGCACGACCTAACATCCAGCCCCTGAGGCCGCGAGCAGAGGATATGTGTTCTAACAGAGGAGAAAATATCCGCTGCTCGAACCGATACCCCCTGCCCGCAGGTTTGTGGGTCTGCTAAAGATTCTGCCAAAGGCGCAGGGTGTGGGTCAGAGGCGCTCAGGCGCAGGGCGCTACAGCCAGATGCGTACCCGCTCCTCAGGCGGCAGGTACAGCTGATCGCCCTCAGCAACACCGAAAGCCGTGTAGAACTCGTCAATATTGCGTACCGTGCCGTTCACCCGGAACTCATCGGGGGAGTGCGGATCCACCGAAATCATCATCTCCGCGTGCTGCGGGCGGGATTTTGTGCGCCAGCCCTGGGCCGTGGACCACAGCAGACGCTGCGCCGCGCTCATCCCATCAAGCACCGGCGCGTCCTCCAGCGAATTAATACCCTGCTGCTCAAGGGCGATCTTATACGCCTCAATCGCGATCGACAGTCCCGCTAAGTCACCAATATTCTCACCCAGCGTCAGCTCACCGTTTACCCGGAACTTTTCCGGGTCAAGACCTACCGGGGTGTAGGCGTTATACTGCTCAACCAGGGCGTGCGTGCGCTTATTGAACTCCTCGTAGTCCTCATCGGTCCACCAGTTATTCAGCGCCCCCGTGCCGTCATAGCGTGAGCCCTTATCATCAAAACCGTGGCCGATCTCGTGCCCGATCACCATACCAATACCGCCGTAATTCACTGCGTCATCAGCGTCAGGGTCGAAGAACGGCGGGCGCAAAATAGCGGCCGGGAACACGATCTCATTCGCCGGGGGCATATAGTAGGCGTTCACCGTCTGCGGCGACATCAGCCACTCGTTCTTATCCACCGGCTGTCCATTGCGTTCCAGCATAAAATCACAGTCAAAGGCGGAGGCGCGGCGCAAATTCTCGAACAAATCACCCTCAACCAGCTCAAGTTTCGAGTAGTCACGCCACTCATCCGGGTAACCGATCTTCGTCACGAACATGGACAGCTTCTCCAGGGCCTTCGCCCGGGTGGCCTCGGTCATCCACTCCAGGTTCGTGATCGAGCGGCGGTATGCCTCCAGCAGGTTATCCACCAGTTTGAGCATCTTCGCCTTATGCTCCGGCGGGAAATGCACCGCCACGTACTCCTTGCCGACCTCCTGATCGAGCGCCTTCTCAACCGTGCCCACGCCGCGCTTCCACCTATCGCGCAGCTTCTCCGTACCCGAAAGGGTGCGGCCATAAAAATCGAAATTCGCCTGCACCAGCTCGTCATACATAAACGGTGCCCGCGAATGCACAGCATTCCACACCGCCCACAGCTTCCACGTCAGCAGCGGCGTCTGCTCCCACAGGCGCGCCACACCCTCAAAGAACGACGGCTGAGACACCACCACCTTGCCCATGCTGTCGGGGTCAGCACCAAGCGCCCGCAGCCAGTGCGAGAACTGGAACCCGGGGAACTTCTCCTCAAGCTCAGCCGCATCCACCGGGTTGTACCGCGCCTCGGCGTCGCGGTTAGCGACCACATCCCAGTGGTGGGCGGCGATCTCGGCCTCATGCGCAAAAATCAGTTTCGCCGCCTCCGCCGGGGTGAGGCTGAACCCCTCCGCCAAACCAGTCAGCTCAAAAACACGCGCAATATGCTCAATATAGGCGGAGCACACCTGCTCGTACTTCTCCTCACGGTAGTACGCCTCATCCGGCAGGTTCAGGCCCGACTGGGTCATATAGAACGTGTATTTCTGCGGGTCCTTCGAATCGATACTCGTGTACCAGCCGATCAGCTGCGAAATACCCGCGCGTGAGAGCAGCGCCAGGGTGACCGCCAGCTGCTGCGGGGTCTGCGCGTTCAGGACGGGGGCGACCTCTTTCAGCAGCGGGTCCAGGCCATCCGCCTCAATTTTCTTGGTGTCCATGAACGAGTTGTACAGTGCACCAATACGGGAAGCAGGCTGTTCCTTGGCGACGCGCTCAATAATCTCACGCACATGCTTCTCGGCGTCATCGCGCAGGGTGTACAGGCCGCCATCTTTGGAACGGTCGGCGGGGATCTCGTACGTGTCGAGCCACGCGCCGTTCACGTGGCGGAAGAAATCATCGCCCGGTTTGACGTTTGAATCGACCCATTCGGTGACAATACCTGATTTTTTAGTGTTATCCATGAACCCATTCTAGGGGGTGAGCAGATGGCGCGCCTCACCCCGCAGTATGAGGTTACCCCTCAATCTGCCCGCAGGATGGCCCGGGACGTGGGTAAAACAATCCGCGAGCAGCGAGTATTTTGCCGAAAAGGTGATATTTTCTCACCTTCTCAGGCAAAACCCCGCTGCTCGCGGACCTATAAAGAGGCTACAGGCTCGCCCGAACCTTCTTCGCGGCGGCCACCACGTTCTTGAGTGTCCTCTTCGTCTCCTCGTAGTCGCGGGTCTTCAAACCGCAGTCCGGGTTAACCCACAGGTCAGAGATGGTTCCGTACCCAATCGCGGCACGGATCAGCTCCTCAACCTCGGACTGCGAAGGCACACGCGGCGAGTGAATATCCCACACGCCTGGGCCCAGCCCCGAAACATAGCTTTCGGGAATATCGGCCAGCAGCTCCATATGCGAGCGCGCCGCCTCAATACTGGTCACATCCGCATTCAGGGCATTAATCGAATCAATAATCTCATTGAACTCCGAGTAGCACAGGTGGGTGTGAACTTGAGTTTTATCCTCGACCGCGCTCGTCGCCAGGCGGAACGCATTCACCGACCACTTCAGGTACGTGGGCTGCTCATCACGGCGCAGTGGCAGAAGCTCACGCAGTGCCGGTTCATCCACCTGAATAATGCGGATGCCCGCCTCTTCCAAATCGGCGATTTCGTCGGCGAGCGCCAATGCAACCTGATTCGCGGTTTCCTCGCGCGGCTGGTCATCACGCACGAACGACCAAGCCAGAATAGTCACCGGGCCGGTCAGCATGCCCTTAACGGGACGATCGGTGAGCGATTGGGCGTAGGAAATCCAGGGCACGGTCACGGCCTCGCCGCGCAGCCCTTCACCTGAGCGTTTCACATCGCCGAACAGCACCGATGGGCGGGTGCAGCGTGAACCATAGGACTGCACCCAGCCGTGCTTCGTCGTGGCGAAACCATCGAAATTCTCGGCGAAGTACTGCACCATGTCGTTACGTTCGGCCTCACCGTGCACGAGCACATCCAGGCCCAAATCTTCCTGGAGTTTAATAACGGAGGCGATCTCTTCACGCAGGAACTCCTCAAGCTGCTGCTGCGTGATTTTACCGGCACGTGCCTCTGCACGGTGGCGGCGAATATCGCCGGTCTGCGGGAACGAACCAATGGTTGTGGTCGGCAGTTTCGGCAGATTCAGATCGGCTTGGGCATCCCGGCGGGTCTTCAGTTCGGGACGCTCAAAATCCTGCGGTTTCACGGATGCGGCACGCTCACGGATTGCCGCATTATGCTTACGCGGATCCGCTGTGAAACGTGCTAGCGCTTCGTCGGCGGTCTTCAACTCTGCCTCAACCGCAGACTCACCGTCGGCAAGACCGCGGGCAAGAGTCACGATCTCGGCGACTTTCTGGTCGGCAAAAGCCAGACCGTCTACGGGCACATCGGCGGGGTCTTCAAGGTCAAGATCGTGCGGCACATGCTGCAGCGAGGTTGAGGACGCAACCGCCACCGCACCGCCGTTAATGTTCTGGAGTGCGTGCAGGAGCGCTCGCAGGTCGGCACGCCAAATATTGCGCCCGTTAATGGCACCCGCCACCAGAGTGACGCCGGAGTCTTTGAAGGCGGTCAGCGCCTCGGCATCGTAGAGCGTGGAAACCAGGTCGAGATGCAGCGCCTCAATACCGGTGTCTAACAGTGCGGGCAGGTTCTCGCGCAGATTGCCGTAGGGGCTTGTCACCAGGATTGCGGGGCGGTTCGTTTCGGCTGTCAACGCGGTGTAAGTTTTACGCGCCAATTCGGCGATTTTGGCGTTGGGAATGTCGCGGTCCACGGTCAGGCCGGGTTCGTCGAGCTGCACCCACTGCACTCCGCGCTCCGCCAGCTCGGCGAGCACCTGCCGGTAGGCTTTCACGAAATCGTCCAGGCGATCCAGCGGTGTGAACCCTTCGGGCGAACCCTGTTCGGCTTTTGCCCCGAGAAGCAGGGTGAGCGGGCCGACCAGCTGCGGGCGCACCGTCACCCCATGTTCCTTGGCGACTTCAAGCTGCTCGTCAATAGCCTCAAGATTCAGCTTGATCTCGGTATCCGGACCGATCTCGGGCACCAAGTAGTGGTAGTTCGTATCGAACCATTTCGTCATCTCCAGCGGAGGCAACGTCTCGGTGCCGCGTGCTAGCGCAAAGTACCCGGGCAGATCGAGCAGGCCGCGCGCATCCTTGGCGTCGGCAAGACGCTTGGGCACGAGGGTGAAAAGGCGCACGGCATCGAGCACCTGATCGTAGTACGAGAAAGTCGCCGGAATAGACGAATCGGTTGCGCTAAGACCGCGCTCGATCACACGGTCATAGTAGGTGCGCTGCACATCTGCGGCCGCCTGGCGCAGTTCATCCTGCGTGATTTTGCCTTTCCAGAACGCTTCCTGTGCTTTTTTCAGCTCGCGGAAACGGCCCACGCGGGGGTAACCGACGATGGTTGCTGCGGGGAATGGGGTGTGGGTCATCCTAGTTCCTTACTGTGGGAGGGTGTCAAATAAAAGGGGAGTTTAGAGGTATTGAAGATCGCTTAGGGGGAGTTTGAAACGGTTCGAGTAGCGCGGAACGTCGAGTTCTTCGAGGACGTCCAGCACAGCCTCATGCTCGTTAAATGTGAAGAAATGCAGGCCGGGGGCGCCGGCATCAAGCACCTTGCGGCATTGGTCGAGTGCATGTTCCACGCCGATGCGGTGCAGCTCGCGCGAATCGCTCGCGGTTTCTAGGCGATGCGCCAGCTCGCGCGGTACTTCAAGCCCGGCAAGCTCGCACAGCTTCGTCAGCCGATTCAGTGAGGTAACGGGCATAATACCGGGAATAATGGGCATTTCAACCCCGGCAAGGCGGGCCGCATCCACCAGCCCCGAATAGCGCTCGGTCTCAAAGAAAACCTGGGTGATGGCGAAATCCGCCCCGGCACGCTGCTTTGAAAGCAGAATCTCAATGTCTTGAAGAAGCGAGGAAGACTCGGGGTGCTTATGCGGGTACGCCGCAACCCCAATCGACACCTTCCCCGCGGCAAGATGCGCGAAATCCTCACGTTCCACCCTGCGAATCAGCTCCACCAGGTAGCGGGCAAAAGGCAGCTCAAGCGGGCGCGTGTTTTCGGGTGGAATATCGCCGCGCAGCGCCAGAAACCCGCGTACTCCAAGCCCCAGAATCAGACGAACCGAGCGTTCCAAATCAGCCACGGAATGCCCCACGCAGATGAGATGCGCCAGTGGGTTCAGCGAGGTTTCATGTACCAGGTGATCGAGCAGAGCCAGCGTCTTTTGGCGGCGCTGCGCATCGCCCGAATAGGTGACGGACACGTAATCCGGGTTGGTTTGCTCAAGCTCGGCAATGGTTTTGAGCAGGGAATCGCAGCTTGCGTGCGACCGCGGCGGATACAGCTCGTAAGAAAGAGCCGGGTGAACTGTCGTCATTTTCATTCCTCCGTGTTCACCCGATAGAAGCGTGCCCGAAGGTACGCCGAATCTTAGCAAGACGCGAAGGGAATTCACTTCTATCGGTTCTGGCGGGAGCACCTTGTCCGTCCACCCAATGGGTGGAGGCTGGCGAGGTTGCTGCGACGTCTAAGAGCCAGATCTCTCGGTCGCTCTGGATAGATAACACTCCTACTTTAGGCAGGATGCGCGGTGTCAGCAAGAATATGTCGGCACATGTCGTCGCACGGTCATAACCGCGTAATATTGCGGGATTCGGCGAAACAATACGTCATATAGGTTCGCGGCAGTGTGGACTAGCGCGTTGAAACCTCCACCTGATTTGGCCGCGGGCAGAGGAGGTGACGCGGCGGCGAGAGGGAGAAGGCATTCTGCAAGGAAAACCTATCGTTCTGAGAAAACATGTCGTGTAAACTGTATGTAAGAGTCCCCCGACCGCCTCTGCCCGTGAATCTGCAGGTTCACAGGATATGCGCATATGTCGGGGCCCTCCTTTATTTGCTTCCGGTCTTACTCTGAGGAAAACCAGCGTTGGTTATTGAGGTTTTTTCTGCACGTCATCTTGAGCTATTAGCTCCAAGTAATTTCTCTTCTCCGTACGATTTACCCCCTCAGCAACGTAAGAACTTATTCTTTATGAGTGCTGAGCGTTTGGACGGATACATCGGCAACTATGTTGTTCTTTCGCAAGGACCCTATCAATCCGCCGGTCTTGCTCGCATTATCGATCTTGATATTCAATGCGCTCAACTGGTTTTTGGCAGAATGATGCAGGCGGAATTGCTTTTGCGCAGACTCACCGTTGAGTCTTATGAAAGACTGTCACAAACCCCTTATGACTATCTCAATCCTCACTATTATCTGGAAACTAGTCCAGGAAGTGCCACAAGACTTCTAGAAGATCTTGATGAACAGTACCGCAGAACGAACCCTCATCACCACGAGGCGCCTATGCCGCCTTTTGAGCAAGTAGTTGATAGCTTTTCACTGGGCCTATTGAGCAGATTTATCACACAGTACAGACCAGATGCGCAGGATCCGATTCTTTTCTGGAAAACCATTGCCCACGAACTGGATATACCTGTCCCCGCTTTTCAAAGCAACCTAAAATCGTTGACGGTTTTTCGTAATCGGGTGGCACATCATGACAGGTTATGGGCTTCGACAAACCCTGAGGCGGCACGAAAAGCTCGGCTTTTTGCGAAACGTTTGCGCAGCAGCCACCCACGCTCACTGCACGTAGCTGTGCTGAATCTTGCGTTGTTTCTGGGACCGGGTGAACGCGAGGAATGTGCCCGCGAGTTTGAAAATTTTATTGCGCAGGATGAGCTGTATTACGTAGGGGCTACGACTCTTCACACAAACTCGCACTAGAAATCTATCGACTGCTCGCGGGAGAATTGCAGAGCGCCGTGAACGTCATGTTGCGACCACGTCCTGTCAAACACGGTAGAGTAAACGTATGGAACGCATCGAATCTCCCGCATATGCACGCCTGGGTAACTCCGGGCTGGTCGTGCCCTCCGTCGGTATCGGCTGCAACAACCTGGGACGCCCCGGCACCCCCACTCAAACTCAGGAAGGCACCAACGCCGTTATCGCCGCCGCAGTTGAGGCGGGCATCGGCTTCTTCGATATTGCTGACCTGTACGGTGCCGAACCCGGGCTTTCAGAAACCATGTTCGGTACCGCGATGCGCGAACTCAACCTCAACCGCGATGACCTGATCATCGTCACCAAATTTGGGCTTCCCACCGGTACCCTCAACGGCAACGACTGGGATGCGCGCGGCTCACGCCGATACATCATGCGTGCCGTCGAAGGTTCACTGCGCCGCCTGGGAACCGAGTACATTGACCTGTATTTCTACCACAGCCCCGACCCGAACACCCCGCTGGAAGAGACCCTATCTGCTCTCGACACGCTCGTGACCAGCGGAAAGGTGCGTTACCTGGGGCACTCCAACTTTGCGGGGTGGCAGCTTGCCCACGCCGAGCATCTCGCCCGCGAGCTCGGCACTGAGCGGTTTATCGCCGCCGAAAACCACTACAACCTGCTGGACCGCCGTGCCGAACTCGAAATTCTTCCCGCCGCCCGCCATTTCGGGCTCGGGGTTCTCCCGTATTTCCCGCTCGCAAACGGGCTTTTGACCGGAAAATACCGCCGCGATAACATCCCTGCAGGGTCACGTCTGTCGCACTCCAAAGCACAGGTACTCGCGCAAGCCGACTGGGAACAACTTGATGCCTACCGCGAATTCTGCGCCGACTTAGGGGTCTCTGAGGTTCAAACCTCCATCTCTTGGCTCAAACAGCAGAGCCCCGTTGCCAGCGTGATCGCTGGGGCAACCACCCCCGACCAGGTACGCGCAAACGCGCAGGCCGCAAGCGTGCGGTTCAACGATGACGAACTGGCGCGGCTCAACGAGATTTTCCCCGCCCCCGAGCGCATCGCGCTTTTCTAACACAACCTTCACCACAGATATTGCTGAACGGGAATACTGCCGCCGGGGCGGGCGTTAAACCCCTGCACCACACAAAAACGCAGAATACCCGACCGCATGAGAGACAAGACTACCCGCATGAGCACCACCACCGAGCCGCCGAACCACGCCAGCACATTACCCCCGCTCGGGCAGGGCGCACACACCCGCCGCCTGGGTGTTATCGCACTGGTGGCAACCTTCGGCGGGCTCCTCTTTGGGTACGACACTGGTGTTATCAACGGTGCCCTTGACCCCATGAGCCGCGAACTCGGCATGGACAACACCATTCAAGGCTGGGTCACAGGCTCTCTCGCCTTCGCTGCCGCCCTCGGAGCCATGGTCACCGGGCGCATCTCAGATGCCATCGGGCGACGCAAAACCATTATCGGACTCTCAATCCTCTTCATCGCGGGCGCGCTCGCATGCGTCTTCACCCCCAGCATTGCTGTACTGCTGATGGGCCGCACGATGCTCGGGCTCGCCGTGGGAGGCGCATCCGCGGTCGTGCCTGTTTTCCTCGCCGAACTTGCACCCTACGAAATTCGCGGCTCGCTCTCCGGGCGTAACGAACTCATGGTTGTCGGCGGGCAGCTCGCAGCGTTCATCGTGAACGCTGTTATCGGCAACCTCTGGGGCGAACACGACAGCGTATGGCGGTGGATGTTCGCCGTCTGCGCCCTGCCTGCGCTCGCGCTTTTTATCGGTATGCTGCGCATGCCCGAATCCCCACGCTGGCTTATCGCGCAGGGGCGCACCGAGGATGCGCGCACCATTATGCGGCGCATCCGCCCCGCCGAACGTGCTGACGCCGAAATTGCGGACATCGCGCGTTCACTTGAGGAAACGCGCACCCAAATCGGTGCGGGGGCTAGGGGCAGCACAGGTAAAATCCTGCGTGAAAAATGGTTTGTGCGGATTCTGCTGGTCGGTATTTTGGTGGGTGCCGGGCAGCAACTCACCGGTATTAACTCCATCATGTACTACGGCATTAAGGTGCTTAAAGAGGCCGGGTTTGACGAGGGTTCGGCTCTCATTGCGAATATCGCCCCGGGCGCTATTGCCGTGGTCGGCTCAATCTTTTCGCTGCGCATGATGGAGCGCGTGAACCGCCGCACGATGGTGATTACGGGGTATTCGCTGACCGCGTTTTTCCACCTGCTGATCGGGGTGGCGTCTATGCTCCTGCCGGAGGGCAGCCCCGCGCGCCCTTATATTATTCTGGTGCTTGTGGTCGGGTTCGTGGGGTCGATGCAGACCTGCCTGAACGTTTCGACGTGGGTGCTGATGAGCGAGCTGTTCCCGCTTCGGGTGCGGGCGGTCGGCATGGGCCTTTCCGCATTTTGCGGGTGGATGATGAACGGCCTGCTGTCCCTCGTATTCCCGGTTATTTTGGGGGCGCTGGGGCTGACTGGCTCATTCTTCGGGTTCATGGTGGTGAACGTGCTGATTGCCGTGCTCATGTGGCGTAACCTGCCCGAGACCCGCGGCAAAACCCTGGAGGACGTGGAGGCGGGCGTTATCTCGGGCGCCGCCTACCCGTTTGGGGCTACCCGTTAGACGGCACTCCTCATTAGCTCGCGAGCAGGTAGGAGCTCATACCAAAATCCACCTGCTCACGGAAGAATAAGACCGCTGGATGCGGTTTACGGATTCTGTTGTAGAAAGTCTTTAAGAGAGATGCGATAACCATCATCTTCGGTACGGGCTTTACGCAGAGCCTCAATATCAAGTAGCTCTTCGTATTCTTCTACAGGGCTTATATCAGGCATATGGCCTACTCAAAGTGATGTTATTGATAGAGAATGCTTGTGTTAGTCTTAACATATCTTCGCAAAGTTACCTGCATACAGCGGAAGACTCAGCAGCGGCAACTACTGAGCCTTCCTGGTAGGTAGAGCACTACTTCAGAAGCTTAATGAGGCTTGAAGCAAAGCTCATGATGTACGAGACGGCCTGAGCCGCTCCATCGGTAAGGGCAAAACTTACCAAGAGCGCTTGGGCCGTTTCTACGTAGTCGTAGAAAGACATCGTATCCCACCGCCTTTCCGCCCTGGGAATCTCCACAGGATATTCTTCGCAAAGTGGCTGTGGGATTACCCTGCAGAAAGGGCACTTCTAACTTTAAAGCACGTATGTATTAAACCTGTAAACATACAGCATGTGACTACCTGAGGAACTAAACCAGCAACAGTTCTATGTTTTTGCTGACCCCAGCAAAGGCACCCCTATCCTGCGGGGCAGGCGGTTAAGTGCTACCGTCAAATAAGACGGCACTACGCCGAAACAAACGCGCGCAGGCTCTCGGCACACACCCATGGCGCGTATCAATCCACCCGACGAGCCAAACATAACAACTGAATCAGGGGCAAAGAAGTGACCAACACCGAGAAAAATGACTGGGATTTGCGCAGTGAGAAGGTTCAGAAGAACCAGGTAGCCGCCTACGATGAGATGCGCCGTCGTTGCCCCGTAGCGCACGATGAGTTCATGGGCTACTCCGTGTTCAAAAACGCTGATGTGCAGCATGTGCTCGACCATCCCGACATTTACTCGAATGTCGTCTCGACGAGGCATATTGCCGTGCCGAACGGTATGGATGCGCCCGAGCATACAACGTTCCGCGCCGTGAATGACAAATACTTCACCCCCGAACGCCTGAGGGAGTTCGAACCGAAAATCCGTGAGGTCGTCAAGAACCTGGTGGCTGATCTGCCGCGCGGCACCGAGGTTAATGTGATGGACGGGTTCGCGCAGGCTTATGCGATGCGCATCCAGAACGCGTTCATGGGCTGGCCCGCAAGCCTTGAGAAGCCGCTGATCGAGTGGATTGAGAAGAACCGCGAGGCTACGCTGCGCCGCGACCGCGAACAGATCGGCAAGGTCGCCCTTGAGTTTGACACCTATATTCGTGAGCTTCTGGATGCGCGCCGCGAACAGGCTGCCGCCGGGAACCCGCAGGATGTGACCGCTGAGCTGCTGACCGATACCGTGCAGCTGCCCGGCCAGGAGCCGCGCACCATGACCGATGAAGAGATTGTGAGCCTGATCCGTAACTGGACGGTGGGGGAGCTTTCGACCGTTTCGGCGTGCGCCGGGATTATCGTGAACTTTTTGGCGCGCAACCCGCAGGAGCAGGCGCGGCTGCGTGAGTCACTGGGGGAGGGGCATGCGGAGGTCGCCGCCGCAGTTGAGGAGATTATGCGCCTTGAAGACCCGCTGGTGACGAACCGCCGCGTGACTACCGAGGATACCGTGCTGGGCGGGCGTACTATTCCGGCGAATTCGCGGGTGACGATTAACTGGTCGAGTGCCAACCGTGACGAGGACGCGTTCGAGGATGCGCTCACCTATAACCCGCATCGTGACCAGTCCCGCAACCTGGTGTATGGCGATGGTATTCACGTGTGCCCGGGTGCCCCGCTGGCCCGTTTGGAGCTGCGCCTGCTCATGGAGGAGCTGCTGAAGGCGACCGAGAGTATTGTTCCTGGTGACGAGTCGGATGCCCCCGCCACCGAGAACGCGACCTACCCGATCTCGGGTTACTCGACGGTCCGGGTGGTGTTTGGGTAGGGTTTAGGGCCTCATAGCAGCTTTCGACCAATTGCGAAGGGGGCGGGCTACACGTACTTTCCTTACGTAGGACGTATGACTGTACGCCACCCCTGGGCAGCGACGCAGTGGTGCAGATTGGGCTGTACCACTCAAAAACCTGTGTCATATTGTGGACAGATGCAGACCGAACATCTAAAAAATAGAGCACTTTTTCTTTAATATTTTTTAATTTTTTCACCCTGACCCGCAGAGTGGGTATTGAGTGTCGTTTTTAAATATGCTAGGTTGTTTTTCCCTTTGAGATTGGGGTCAGGGGGCCAATAATTTAGCGGCTAAACAGCCTGAAAACTGTACTGCACAAGCAATAATCCGCCATTAGATTTTAAATATTTACCCGTAAAATTTAAACACTAGTTTGTATTTTGATATTTTTGAGTGTGCTTTAGTACTGCGACGGAAAAATTTTCACAATCTGGTATTTGTCTAGTTGGGGTTGGTTAATCGCGCAGATATCCTCTACAGTCGAATAGCGGGTTTAGGAAAATCTGTGCCTCAAGTTGAGGTTTAAAGTCTTCCGGTCATATGTCTAGAATAGTTGTTAGGGGTTGCTCTCGTGTATCTCAATGCCTTGACAAAACCAAACCCCAACAGCCTGTGCCGTGCCCGCCATCTCTTCTTACTCCATAGAGGGGTTCCCCACGTATTTTTTCTGCCTGTAACAGGGAATAATCCCCGCCTGTCCGCCTGTCCCCAAACACTTGCCGCCCCTTTGAGCGTGTTAACTACCCGCAGCGGCTGTCCGCGCGACACTGCGTGCATGAGCAACGGCCAAGCAGGCAGCTTTACGGGACAGATCGGGGCATATAAAACCCCCAGTCTAGAGCCCCTTTCGTTGCATAGCCGCTGCGGCTGGAAGGCACTGAATTCTACCTCACCCTGCAGCAGAGAATCGGCGGATAATGCCCTTGCTCCCGCCTGCTCCTTACGGCGCGCCAGTACACGACCATAGCCCGCACCAGTACAGCCCAGTAACGTCAGTAAATAACCAGCAGCAGGATAAGGGAGGTGAGAAACGATGTACACCACGCATCACACAGGCACAGTGACCCGCTCACACGGTTACTGCACCGCGCCGGTGGCGCAAGATAAAGATCGGGGGCGGGCACCGCCTGTGCTGTGTTCACCCCCGAAACAAGAAGAATAGGGTTAACCGCGGGATCCCATCCCACCTGTGTCCCTGCATGGGCGGGATCTGAGGGGATAAATTGCTGTTCCTGGTATCCCTAAGGGGCCGCGACGAGGTTCTCAAAGCGGTCGGGTGAACGCACCTATTGGCCCTATTCGCTGGAAACACCACTAGTCCGGAAAGCGGTGTCTCTGGTTATCACCGATATTTCCCTGTTGACCCAATAGGCAGGGGAACAGGTTTAGAAAGGAGAGTAGAGAGAATCCCCAGAACAACAGTGATCTTTTAGGTAGCAGAGTCTAGTGGGTGATATTGAGGATGGCAGACGGTATGCCCTAAGCCGTTTTGTCAGCTTCAGTTCAGCTTCCGGCCCGTGAGGTGGGGTGCGCAGCCAGTGCATCCACCGAGGCGTGGTAGCCACCCACTAGGTAGGTGACTACCCCGCTTAGATATGTTGTGCAGAAAGAATGGTTAGCTAGCATCTCTCAGCAACATGTCTAGGCACACCTAAACACTTGGGCTACTGTCCGTCATAGGCGGGCGGTAGCCCAAGTTTGTGGGTGCTCTCACAGCGAGCACGCCCACTATTCTACTACAGGCAATGATGGTGCCCGGAGAGCATTTAATATACTGATAAAACTATATATCGCAATGCCGCGTATTTTAGAGAGCAGCAGATATTGAGAATGTGGCTTTATTCCTCTGCTATAGCAAGGATTTACGATATTCCTAGATAAGTAAAAGTGCATAACTGAAATTTTACATACGAAATTATTTACAAAAAAATTTAAATTTTTTTAAAAACTTATGGATTAAAAATTTAACCTCACCTAGGATGGGGACTACCGGATTGATAATCCGGCCTGAGAGTACACCACTCTTAGGAACACCCTAGAGATAGGAGTCTCTATATGCAGTACATCAAGGCTGATATTCGTAAGGTTGGCTCATTCGAGGAGACCACGAGCGGTCTCTGGTTTGGGGCTTACCGTGACATTTTTGCTGGCCGTCTCTTCTTCCAGTTCTCCCTGTAAAAGGGCGTACCCCAGCAAGGAAATCCTAGGGATAGGAGGTTACCATGCAGTACATCAATGCTGATATCCGCGAGCTTGGCTCGTTTGAGGAGGCCACGAACGGCTTCTCCTTCTTCGGCCTGTACCGCGACCTGTTCTTTGGGCGCACCAACGTGATTGTCCATGCAGGCTACTACCCCTAAGCCTACGCTTAAGAAGGTGCCTCACCTTTGAGGCACAGGCACTGTAACTCAATGAAGTAATATCCGGTGCCGAACCCTCTGTGTATGTAATCCTACATTGTAAGAGCGCATATTTCGGGATAAAAAATGCACCTGAAATATGCGCTCTTTTCTCTCTTATACGCGTATCTATTTATTAGATCGTCAGGGGAATACGGGGGAGGAGCTTTATTATCGGAGGGCAGCTCTAATAAATACTTAAGAATTACCCGTCAGCACACTAAAGAATAAAAACAATGTAAAAACTGCCTATATGGTGGAGAATCTGCGGCTGCTTGGCTGCTTCAATAAGCTGTAGTGAAAGAACAATAACAGTACTCACCGCAGTAGGAGAGGATGAACCCTACAGGTCCTGCCCTTCGTACATGACTTCCCAGGCGGTACCGAACCGGTCGATGCAGCGCCCGTCGTAGGCTTCCCACACCTGCTTCTCAAGCGGGTAAAGTACGGTTCCGCCCTCTGACAACGCTGCAAAAACGCGATCCGCATCGGGCGCAGAATCAGCCGAATAGACCAGAAAACTTGCTGGTGCGCCTTCGGGTGCTTCCTCATGCATAACATCCGAGCCCATGAGAGTCATGTTATTAAACTTTAAGGCGGTGTGAGCGATCTTCTCACCCCATTCTTCCTTGTACATCCCAGCGCTTTTGAGCGCGTCTGCCATGTCCTGGTAGCGGATAAGGCCATCTCGCTGTGCCCCGAAAAGCTTCTCATAGAAGTCGAAAGCTTCACGGGTGGTTCCGTGATGGTTTGAAAGATAAACATTCATCTGTGCCATGTGAAAATCTCCTGATTTCGGATGATGGGGACAATAATTTCACGGTAGCAAAGCCACACTACCCTTTGCTTATCTTCAATTGCGCACTTATTGACTCTTGCGGGATGACAGCAGGTAACGTGCCAGCAACACCGGAAAATTCATGGTGATAGGCGGGTCTTCGGGCAGAGGCAAGCGCATCATCAGGTGAACCGGCTCAGGTGTTGTTGCCGCATCAAATGTTATTGAGGAGTCTGCTTTAGCGCGGTAATTCTGGCTCAGCGCCTTTAACGGATGCACCCCGAAACGCACCTCGCACGCCAGCAGGTAGTAGGTTCCGGGTGGAATATTCGTGAAGGTGTATTCCACAGAACCAACCACCGCCACCCCAATAACCGGCTCTCCTTTAGGAATCGCAGTAGGAAACAACCCCATAAACGTAATATCGCTGCGGTAATCTGGTGGGTACACGGCTCGCACCGTCAGCTGATGCGGTGTTGTGACGGCGCTTTGACGGTGCTCAAACTGGGCGGTGCGACCGCACAGCCCCAAGAGCACGCTCCTGGCTTTAAAAGACTCCCAGCGATAATCGCGAGGCGAGCTACCCGTATGCTGTTTGAAGGTGCGGGAGAAGGACGTTAAGCTACTGTACCCGGCAGTAATAGCGCTAGCTGTTACGGTACTAACGGGCGAGGAACGATCCAGAAGCCTCTCAATACTGCACTGAATTTTCAACACCTCAACATACTGCTTAATGGTGTATCCCCTCACCTGCCTAAACCGACGTGAGAGATAGTACGGGCTGTACCCGCAGGCTTTAGCAATGCTGGTGAGGGTCAGTCTATCTTTTGCATGCTGACGAATGTAATGTGTGATCTTGCTGGTATCCATAAGACTTCTGGGAGTGTGGATAAAATCTGGAGGTTCATATATGAGGCTAATAAGGGGGGGGAGGACTATCCTGCGGCTACTACAAAGCCGCGCCTGCCGCCGATGTAGTGGGAGAGTACTATGAAGGCAGCCAGCACGAGTTCTTGGAGAATATCATCTCTAGCCTTTCTAAGGAGGCACTGCTTCCGTCGGCAAAGTCTGCGGTGTAGTGGTGTTTGGTGTCTGGGACACGGCTGACGGTGATGACTTTTTCCTCGGTACCTGCCTTAGTGAAAACAACGCTTTTTCCGCCGAGTCGGAGCCTGCCGTCGGTTTCGTACATGGCGTGGTTGTGGCTAGAGTCTAAGACGTTGTAGTGGTATTCGGGTATGCCATCTTTGACGTGGCATAGAAAGTAATCATGGGACATGCTTTTTCGTAGAAAAATTACTGGTTGTGGGAGTTATCTTTCTGCGCAGAAGAATTCTTGTGTTCGCGGTACATCATCCAGAACCCGCAGACGATAAGAACCGCGCCGAGAATAGAAGAAGTCGTGAGATCGATCGGCAATATACGGCCGTCACCAATGCGGGGGAGCGCTAAAACGAAAGTTGCTAGGGCAAACACCCAGAGCGATAGTGGAAGTTCCTGACGCCGTGACTGCTTACCTTGATTGTCCTTATGCACTATACTCATCCCCTCACAAATTATTGCCTTAAAATTTACCTTACCTAAGATATAAATTTAAAAATACAACAAACACTGCCATTATACTGTTTAAAATAAAATAAATCAAGATATATTTAATATTTTGGTTGTGTGTACAATTTATGCCTATTGATTGCTGGTACTTATTAATTTAAAGCACCGTTTCTATATTATATTTGAGGGTTATGCAGGGGGTCACTGCATTTTTATATTACTAATAAAAAATTCGAATGATGGGGCAATCGTCATGAGAAAACCATCGGAGTGCAAAACACAAAGAGAATTATCGTGCGGATTAAAACATAAAAACCCAGAATCCGACAAGCCTATAGCAAACATATTTTTAACCATTTGTTCATCGAAAAACCTTGGTTCATGAGAATCTATGACTATCTCATCAATAATATTTAATGGGATTTGATAATTGGGGCCATCGGAAAAGGTTTCCTCAAGAAGCATATCTTCATTCCACAAGTCATAAAATGCGCCTTCCCCACAATTTTTACAATCTTTTGCATTGAATAGCGCTTGTGAAATCCCGTCTTTGTTTTTATGCAGGAAATCTATATAAGCTTTAGGGAGTCTATATTTTTCAAATATTTCTCTCACACCATACTCCTTCAGCTATACCTTGAGACAGGCACCCATATTTAGCTGCCCATTTTGCGATTTTAAATATTCCTCTGCCCGCTTCTTTAAGGTTTAATCACCAAGGTATTTTCGTCTTGGTTATCTGCGGTACAGGCCCGCTGCCTGGGCGGATATATTCGGGGTGGCAGCAGTCGAGCTAGGGACCGGTGCATCGGCACGCACAATCTGCGACTGTTTAAACCGGCGGTCAGGGGTGCAGGTCTGCTTGTATTTAGTGTCCGCTAAGCTGCGAATCTTCTGCACATAATTCTGCGTCTCGGGGTACGGCGGGATGCCCTTATACTCCTCAACCGCGCCCGGCCCGGCGTTATACCCGGCCAGCACCAGATCCAGCAGCTCATCATCATTCGCGGCGTATTTAGCTAAACGCTCCTTCAACCCAACCAGGTAGCGGGACTGCGCAGCAACCGCATCGTGCGGGTCGCGCCGATCCCCGCCCTGACCCCACTGCGCCCACGCGGCATCGGTAAACTGTGCGATACCCTGCGCCTGCGCGTCAGAGACAGCACCCACCTGCCAGTGGCTCTCCGTCTCAAGCTGTGCGGCAAGAATCCCCGGGCGGTACCCGGTAGCGGATGCGCCCCGCAGCAGATCCTCACGCACCTCGGCGGGCGCATAGGTCAGATCGGTAACCTGGCAGTACTCGTCATAGGTTGCCGCGAGCCCCACCACGCCGCCGCCAAGCAGTACAACGGACGCGATCACCTGCCAGTTAGCCATGAAACCAGCCACGAACTTCGTGAGGAACCCCGCCCTCGACTTTTCAGACGCCATGCCTTCTAGAATAACGCACCCCGCCGCAGAACCGGACGCGGCCCACACACGCTAACCACCGGCACCTCCTCACGGTGAACGGGGCGCGTGCCGGTGCTGGTTACCAACACCAAGCGGTGGGCAACCGGGCCATTGCGCGCAGGTAAAATTTAGACGGGCAACCCTAGAAGAAAATGCTCATATTATTCGCACCATCAGGGAAAGGGATCATGGAAGCTTCTCAGGATAAAGAGCATAAATCAGCAATTGAACTGGATCTATTATTAGATGATTTTGTGTTGGATAAAAACAGTAATTGCTTAAAAGAGCTATTTGAATTACCTAGCGGGAAGTGGGCTGAAGCTAAACATTTCTTTGACCAAGATTATTACGCTTCAAACTATCGCAATTCGAATATTTCTGTCTGCTGGCTGCCAGATGTTGACGGAAGCACCGATAAGTATCGAATAATCGTATTTTTTGATACAAATGATTTGGTGTCTCAAGTAATATCTTTGAACATGGAAACTTTGTCATCGAATAACTCTTGCTGACTACGCCAGGGCAGGGCGCAGATGCTGTTGCCCAGAAGGCATCGGCAGAGCCCCCGCCCTGCCTGCTAGGTGAGGACGAAGTTTTTAGCCCACGTGAAATCTCCCGAGGCGCTCTGCCTACTCCGAAACTCCGGCCCGAACTCAGGACCCCCAGCAGGACAATACTCTTTCCCGTACCCACCATGAGCTAACCCCGAAACCACAGGCACCTCTAAAAGACGCTGCACCCAATACTTATCCTGCATAAACCGCACCAAAACCTGAGCATCCTCACTATTATTCGGATCAGCCCAATACCCATAATCCAGCCGGAACGCCACCTGAGAACCCACATACCGGCACGGTTCTACATGCGGTTTAAACCGGTGCACTACCCCTGCGGTGTCGGTGAGCTCAAAGAGCCCGTTTTCATCTCCTAATAGGGTGAAATAACTAGAGTCAATCTGCCAGTAGTGCAGTGTAAGTTTCCGTCCCCGGTTCGTGACCCGAACGAGTTTTTCGGGCAGGATTTCCCGGTACGAGACCCTACACACCCACAAACCCCACACAGTGCCAGGAAGCCCCACGTAGAAGTCACGTATGAACGGGGGGCGCCCCGCCACCCCCAGCTAGGGGGCGGCGGCAGGGGAGAGGCTACTTGTCTGTCACCTTAATCTTGCCCATCGCACCGCGTTCCATCTCGGCGAACCGGTGATTCACGAACGTGTAGGTGCCGGGTTCGCGGAACTGCATCTCAACGAACCCGCCCTGCGCCGAGTCAAGATCGAGCGCCTGCGAATGCCCGCCAGTAACCCCGTACGGGTCTTTACCGCGCCGCAGCAGGTAACCGCCCTCCTTATACACCGTGTCGAACTGCGAACCGACCACGTGGAAGCTCATGCCCTTTGACGGCCCCGCCGCCATCAGCCAGATACGCACCCGCTCACCCTTCTTTGCCTCCAACGGCTGGTTGATGTACTGGGTGGCGTGCCCGTTAAACATGGTGAACGTGGGGGTGCCCGCCGCGATACCCTCGGACGAAACCTCAGTGAGCTTATTGCCGTTCTCCGCAGTCTGGCCCGTGTCGCTCAGGTACGTCTCGTTCTGCACCAGCACATACTCGTGGTCCACCGGATCCATATCCTGCGGGTCGATCACCACCGCCCCGTACATGCCCGAGGCCATGTGCAAGCTCATGGGCGTAGTCGAGCAGTGGTACAGCCAGATGCCGGTGCCGGTCGCCTCAAAACGGTACACCAGTTTCTCACCCGGGGCGATGGTTTTCATCGTATTATCGGGGGAGACCATGCCCGCGTGGAAATCAAGCGAATGCCCCATCGACCCGTTATTTTCAAGGGTAATCTCAAAAACGTCACCCAGTTTGCCGTGCAGAATCGGGCCCATATACGAGCCGTTGAACGTCCACGCCTTCACATCCACCCCGGGGGCGACTTCGCGGTTAAGCTCCTGCACGTCCATGGTTATTTTGTGCACGGTCTTCCCGTCACGCTTCTCACCCGCAGGTACGGGCTGCAGCACCGGGTCACGCCGCTCATAGCCCTCCCCGGGGGATGCGTGCAGATCAACGTTCCCGTTCTGGGCCGTCATCACATTCGACCCCGAACCGTTCGCCCCCGCACCACCGCCGGAGGCGCCGCCCCCGTGGTGCCCATTCGCCTGCAGGTTAGAGCCGGTGGCCTTCACATGGAACAGCATGCCCTGCTGCCGGTGCCCGGCAACAGAGCACCAGCCCTCAGAGTCGGCAGTAATCACGCCAACATCCACGCTTTTCGTCTCACCCGGGTTAATCGTGCCGGTCTTAGCGCCGTTATTGAACGTCAAATCGTGGGTCATGCCCTGATCCTCGTTCGTCACCTCAACCACCAGGCGGTTACCCACCGGCACCTGCGCAGTGTCCGGGGTGAAACGGTAGTTTGAGGTGGCCTTCACCTTCACCGTGGTGGTCTGCCCTGTGCCGGTCGCGGTTGAGCCGCCCATAAGGTTAAAGCCCACCGAGCTCGGATCCACCGCAATACCCAGGGTCAGCGCCAGCACCACCGCCAGCACCCCGAACAGGGAATGCCGGGTGTGGTTCACCGGCTCAGGCTGAATCCCAGACCCGTCGAAAGAGGGCTTCTCACCGCGGGCGCGCGCAGCCATCATCTCCTTGCGGGTATTCACCGACGCCTTCACCCCGCGCACCATACACGGCAGGAACGACGCCAACCCCAACGCCCCCATCGCCGAGACCGTAACCTTCACCCACGAACCGGTGAGCGTAGTCGGAAGCATAAAAACAATCAGGCTCAGGTTAACCACTGTCACGCGCGCGGCAGCGAACCTGCTGAACTCCTTATTGGAGGCGCGCACCACCGCCGGGCCGCCGCCCATACGCTGCGGCAGCAGGTAGCTCATAGCCCCCAGCAGCACCTGCAGCAGGAACCCCGCCACAAACACGGGGGTGACGGCGCGCATATCAAGCTCAGCGAACGGGGCGCTGAGCACCATGAACGCGGTGGCGAGCACCCCCAGCACCAGCCAGATGAACCCCGCCCCCACCGACATGGGAGGGAACTCGCCGGGCCGTTTCGTGCGCATAGTGCGCACCATAACCACCGCCACCATCAGCAGACCCACACAGTAGACGAGCAGGCCAGCCCCGGCGGCAAACCGCGCCCCCGGTACGCCCCCAAAAATCGCGCTGAGCGCCGTCACCAGCACACCCGCGATCATTAGCTGCAGCGCCCGCACACTAATACCCAGGGCGTTCTCCACCATTTTGGTGCGCAGCATCGTCGGCCAGAACGTAATGAGAGTGCCGACCACGGTCACACCCACAAACCCGAGCACGTTCACCGCCTCGTGAGCGAGCAAAAACTGGGCGTGAAGAGTTTTCTCAAGGCCCGGGAACGCAGTCATCGCCCCCAAGGCCGCACCGAACGGCAGCATGAACGCGGCCGCAATATAGAAGCGGATAGTTGCACCAAACCGGGACGGCAGCGCCTGCTTCACCTGCTTCAACAGTGCAACACCGTGCCAGGTGACCATCGCCCCCACCACGCTCGCCCCGGCCAGCGTGAGTATGTACAGCGTCGGCAGCTGCTCCTGAAACACCATGCCCAGCATGAGCACCACGATGCCGGCGTTAAGCGTGAAAATACGCGTGACCTGAACCCCGCGCGCCTCATCCGGGATTTTGATTTTCATCAGCGCCTCAGTGAAATGCTGACTCCAAATCAGGATAGAGTTCGTAATCAAACCCAGGGTGACCATGTGCACGATCAGCCAGCCGCCATTAGGAATAAACCGGTGCGCCAGCAGGGCGGCAATAATCCCGAACATCCAGTACGACACAGGTTTAGAAGCACGCCGGTGCCACGTGCCGCGCCCCGATGCGCGCCGCGCGATCTCCTCAGCCGTCAGATTCGCACCAGGGACACCCTCCGGGCGGGCGCCGATCTGCAGCCCGCTGCTGCCGGAAGAACCCAAAAGCGCAGACCCCGGCTTAGGCCCGGCCGCGCCCCGGCCGCCCGCACCAGCAGCGCCAGCGCCCGCAGACCCCGCACGCTGGGAATCGTCATGGTGGGTGTTCTTACCCTGTGCACCGCCGCGTTCAGGCTCGTCGGCGGAAGGCCCGTTGAGTTTCTCGCTCACGCTACCGCTCTTTCATTCGCTGTGTCCAATTACCCCCATTATATTGCGCCACCTATACGAATTTTAGTGTCGGTGACCTGTGCTACATGACGTAGAGGAACGGTAGAATAGCCCCTATGAAGTACCTGTCCCTCGCCCCCTTTGCCGCACTCGCAGCCATCATGCAGGCGATCACAATCTACTCCTACGACCAAGACGCTATGGCGGTGGCAGGGCAGATTTTCTTCCCCGTCCTCTTCACCCTCATGGCGCTGTACCTGATGCTCAAAAACCCCGGAGGATCAGCGAAACTCACACTGGTGATGGCGATCGAGCTGGTCATTTCGGCACTCACCTTCGTCGGGTCAAGCCAGAAAATCGCCGCACTATACCCCTCCATCATCGTGTACTATGTGGCCCTGGCCGCGCTCGCGCTTGAAGTGGCTGCGCGCATCGCCGATACCCCCAAACGCGCCAAGGCTTCCGCCGACGGCAACGACACCCCCGAAACTGACAGTCCCGCAGCGGAACAAGAACACGACAGCGCGGGCGAGCACGACCCGGACGAAACCGCACTAGACAGCGACAGCGCGGCGACCCGCCCCACCGAGGAAGACACGGACAACACCGCAGCGGGCGGCCACGACGACCCCAACACCGCAAAACCCGCTGCGGCAAAACCCGCCGCCCCCCAAAAAACCACCCGCACCGGGATGCGCGCCGGGCTCAACCGCAAAGCACCCGTACGCCGCGGCAACCGCCTCATAGCCACCACAAAAAAATCAGACAAACCCACCACAGACACGGACTAACAGGCCCCTGCCACCCCGCCGCTGCACACACCCTCGCCGCAACCAGCCGCACCCCGCCCAGCAGCAGGGCAGAGCCCCACCACAAGACCCCGCACCACCGGGGAACACCCACACCCACACGCCCACACGATAGACTGGGACAAACAGGCAACAGAAAACCAGCCACAACCGCCGCGCCCGGCGGGCCACAACCGACACCACGCGAAACACCCCCGAGCAGAAAGACCCACCATGACCACAGCGCCACCCGTGCAAAACCCCACGCCAAACACCACCGTGGCAGGCAAAATAGCGCTCGCGGCACTCGCCCTGACCGTCGTCGGCTGGCTCATTTACATCGAATTCACCGGCGGCCTGGACTTTAACGTCTACCGGCTCGGGGCCATGACCATCTTCGACAACGAAGGCATGCACAAAGACCTCTACGCCCGTGACCTACTCGACTACGGTGCGCTTAAACTGCCCTTCACCTACCCGCCGTTCGCGGCGCTGCTCTTTATGCCGTTCGCGTTCCTGCCGTTCGGGGTGGGCGTGGGCATCATGTACACCATCAGCATTGGTGTGGCCTGGTGGATGGCCACCCTCATCTACGACTACGCCACCAGCCGCGGCTACCACATCCCCTTCCAAGACAAGCTCGGCAGATACGGTACTATTGCCGTGCTCACCTTCATCATCATCCTCTCCGGGCCGTGGCGGCGCGGGCTTGCGCTGGTGCAGGTGAACCCCATTATCCTCATCCTGGTGCTGGCTGACTTCCTGCGCCCAGCCAAGCGCATCCCCCGCGGGGCGCTGATCGGTATCGCTGGCGGTATTAAGCTCACCCCGCTCGCGTTCGGGCTTATCCTGCTGATGCGCAAAGACTGGCGCGGTATTTTCACCCTCGGCGCCTCCTTCGCTGCGACCGTCATTATCGGGTTCATCTTCCTGCCCCATGAGGCCCTCACCTTCTGGACAAGCGCCGTCTCGGACCCCTCCCGCGTGGGCAACATTAACTTCCTCGACAATATCTCCATCCAGGGCTGGCTCATGCACCTGGGGCTGCGTGACCCGCTGCTGAAACCCGCATACTACGGGCTGGTGCTCGCCACCATCGTCCTCTTCGCCGCGCTGCTGCACCAGCTGAACCGCCGTAAACTTGTACTCTCGCAGGTGGCGGTCGGCGGGTTCCTGATGGTCAGCATCTCACCCATCAGCTGGTCGCACCACAACGTCATGTTCCCCCTGATCCTCATGGCGCTCATCGTTGATGCGTTCCCCCGGTTCTACGCGCACCTGCCCGCCTGGGCCAACCGGGCGGCGCGCATCCTCACCTGGGTGGCCCTCATCGGCCTGTACATTTCGCCCATGTGGCTGGGCGCCTCCCTGTGGGGCAGCTTCAGCGACCTCGACAATATCTACCAGCACGCCCTGCTGTTCTCCACCGTGCCGATCCTGTGCCTGTACCTGGTCATGATCACCTGGGCGGTGGCGGCCCTAACACCCGCCGTGCGCACCGCAGAAGAAGATGACCTGTTTATCGCCCCGCCCCCCGGTGCGGCACCCGAGGCCAAAAAGGGGTAGCCGTTGAAAAAACACCCCGCAGCGTTTATCCCGCATGCCCTGTTCGTGCTCACGGTCATCTACATGGTGCAGTACGTCATTAACGACGGCGGCAACGACCTGTACATTTACCGTCTAGGGGCCGAAACCATCACTGATGGGCCCGGCGGGCCCGGGCTGTACGAGGTGAGCCTCGACAACTACCCGTTCACCTACCCGCCGTTCGCCGCGCTGCTCTTTGTGCCGTTCGCGCTCATGCCCAAAGAAGTCGGGATGGCCCTGATGATGCTCATCACCGCCGGTATCGCCTGGTGGCTGGGGTGGGTCATCACCAGGTACGTGAGCGGGCGCGGGGTGCGCATCCCCCTGTACGAACACCTGGGAACCGCCGGGTGCTCCTCAACACTGGCGCTGCTGATCTGGGCGAGCGGACCCTGGCGGCTAACCACCCACTTTGGGCAGATTAACGCGGTCATCCTGTTGCTGGTGCTGGCTGACTTCCTGCGTCCGGCTACGCGCGTCCCCCGCGGGGTGCTGATCGGTATCGCTGGCGGTATTAAGCTCACCCCGCTCGCGTTCGGGCTTATCCTGCTGCTGCGCAAAGATTGGCGCGGTGTCGCCTCCGTGGCGGGCGGTTTCGTGGGCACCATCGCCCTCGGGTTTTTGGCGGTGCCGAGTGAGGCCGCCTACTACTGGGGTGTGGCGGTGCGTAACACCTCCCGCATTGGGGTGACCGCGTTCTACGATAACGTGTCTCTGACCGGTATCTTCGCGCACCAGGGTGTGCCTGAGCCTATCGCCACGGTGCTGGTGGTAGCGCTGTCCCTATTCCTGCTGGTGGCCACCGCCGCCCTGATGCGCCTGTTCATCCGCGCGAACATGGTGTTTTCCCAGGTGGCGTTGAACGCGTTTTTAATGCTCCAGATCTCCCCGATTAGCTGGTCGCACCACAACACCTGGTACCCGGTTCTGCTGGTGGCGTTGTGCCTGGAGATTTTCCCGCTTATTATGTCTGCGGCACGCCCGGTAGTGTACGTGCTGAGTGCGTTCGCGAGCGTGATCGCACTGGTTGGCATGTATATTTCCCCGTTCTGGCTGGCGGTGCTGTTCTCCCCGAAGTACTCTTCGCACGAGATGATCTACCTGCCGCAGGGCGGCGCCGGGCTGGTTGCCGGTTCAGCCCCGTACGCCGCCATGTACCTGGTGGTGGCGTTGGTGTTCCTCACCTACTGGGCGCACCGGGCAGCAATTGATGCGCGGGTGGACTCGGGCCGGTTCCGTGCGCCCGAACGCCCCGCACCGTAGCCCTCCACACGCCCGCGCCCAAGAGGGCACAGCTAAGGCCCGTCGTGCATCACGACGGGCCTTAGCAATCAGGGCACCTTCCGGTGAGGCGACCGGGTGCGGGCTACTTGGTGTTCATGCGCCACCGGGCGTAGGGTGCCTCAACGAACATGTACACTTCGCTGCTGCTGTCTTCCCACTCGGTGGTGCTCTTCGACGAAGCCATGCTGGTGCCAATCACTGAGCCTTTACCGACCGCATCCAGCCTGAAGTGGTAGTAGCCGTTATTGTCGGTGCTTTCGCTGTTCACCTCAAACGAGCTGGTGCCACCGGTGTAGGTGAAGGCGTAGTTACGTGCCCGCCCCTCAATGCTCTCACCTTTACCGTACTTCGGGGCGGAGGAGGCATCGTACACGCGCACCGTCCACTTGCCTTCGCCCTCAATCTGCAGCTTGCGGGTGGTTTTGCTGGTGGTGTCCATCCAGGCGGAGCCGGTGATCGTGGAGCTCACGCTGCCGGAATCACGCACCTCAAAACCGCTGGACTGGTCTTTGTCGGTTTTACCCGCCACGTTCAGCACACCCCGGTTATTCTCGTTTGCGGGCACAGACGCGGGAGTGAACTCGTAGTAGACCAGCGCCTTCGAGTCGTTGCCGTTGGGCTTTTCGATGTCGATGGTCTTCTTACCCTCACCCGTGTACTCCTTGAAGTCGCCCGAGGGCTTCTTCAGTTCGGTGGAGTCGTCCGAATCGGAGGATGAGCTGCTGCTCGCGGACGAGGAGCTGCTGGAACTGCTTGCGGCAGGCTCCGCGTTGTTCGTATTGTCGCTACCGCGCGGTATGAACAGCACCAGCGCCAGGATCAGCAGCACCACCAGCAGAATAACGCCCGCGATACTCGCCAAACCCAGCGGGGTGGAGAAGAAGTTCTGGTTCCCGTTATTCGCGGTGAGTTTTTCACGCAGCGTATTTACGGCCCCGGCTGCCCCTCCGGAGGCTTTCTTGGCTGCCGCGCCACCAGCCGCAGCCGCCGCAGGTGCGGCAGCATTTGCGGGGTTAAACTGCGCGTTATTCTGGGTGTTTCGGGCGTTCTCAGCCGCGAACGATGCGGGGGTCACGGTGCCGGGTGCTGGCGCGTTCGCGACCGGGCCGCTGGCGTTGCCCTGCGTACCGTCAGCCGGGGTGGCCTGCACGTCGCGGGCTGTCAGCCCGGTACCTTGCCTCTGGCTCGGCTGGGACTGATCGGCTGGGGGCTGCTGGCCTGCCTGGGCCTGCCCCGCCTGCGGGTTCTCCGGCTGGGCACCGGGTTGGCTTTGCGGGTCATACCCGTAGCCGGTGCCTGCCGTATCCTGCCCGTACCCCTGGGCGGCGTCCTGACCGTAGCCGGAGACACCGTAATCCTGGCCGTAGTTCTGCGCACCATCCTGCCCGTAGCCGGGTGACTGCGCCGCACCGGGGTCGGTGCCGTACGAGGCGCCCTGCGCTGGTGCGCCGCCCTGGTTCGCGGAATTCGCGGGAGCGGCACTCTGCTGGTTCGGCAGCGGAATCTGCGAGGTATGATCCGCCAGCTCGGGGTTAATCGGCTCCGGCAGGATCGGAGGAACAGCCGGTGCCGCGGCCTCAGAGGCCTGATCGGAACCTGCCCCAGCGGATGCTGCGGGTGCAGCAGCCGGTGCCGCGGGCTGGTCGGTGGGCTCTTCTGAGAGCCCGTACCCCGAAGGGTCCGCCGTGTATGACTGCTTGCCGGTTTCGCTAGCTGCCACATGCGACTGTGCCGCACCGGTACCCTCGGGGAAGGTCGCTGCGGGCAGAATAGAGGCCGGTTTAGCGGCCTCATCCGCGTCCGATGCCTGCTGCGCAGCGTCAGTTAGCCCGTAAGGCTCCTGCTGGGGTTCCGGTTCAGGCTCGGGGGTGTGAGACACGGCCTCCTGCTGGTGTTTCCCAGCCTCATGAGCTTTAGCGTCACGAGCCTCGACGCCATACTCCTGGACACCATAATCTTGGGCACCATCGATTTCGGTGCCGGTGCTTTCGGCACCGCGTGCCTCAACACTGTGGTCTTTAACGCTGTACTCCTCAGCGCGGCGGGACTCGCGGGGCGCATCCTCAGCCTCTTCTGCGGTATCCTTCGCGGCGTGCCGCGGCTTTACCCGAGACGGCTGCTCGGTGGAGGGCTCCTCACCCTCGGTGCGGGCCTCATCATCCTGGGCGGTGTGCTGGGCCGCGGCGGAGGTGTCGTGGAACTCAATCAGGGGCGAGTTCACCGGCGAAGGCAGCGCATCCTCATCCTCAGACGCGGTACTTTCAGCATCCTGGACCGAGGGTGTTTCCTTCGGCTCGAACGGCTCATCATCGTCGAGGGGGGAAAGCGCAATAGTTGCCGCGTCTGCGGGAATATTTGCTGCGGTATCCACCGACGAGGCGGTGGTAATGTCCGGTGCCTCAACGCTCGCGCCGAGCATCCGCTCACCCTCATACACGAACGGTTGGGCGTTATCGTCCTCAGCCGCTTCGGCTGCCCTGCGGCGGCGCTTGGGAGGCTCGTCACCGCCCATAATGTCATCGGCGGAGGTGCGGGTTGCCGCATCCGACTTCTGCTCCTGCACCGCAATACCCTCAGGCGGGGTGGGCAGAGGCATAATATCGTCGGCGCCCGCACCGCTGAGGGTGGGCCCCTGCCGCTGCTGCCGCTCGCCCGTGTCTGCCTGCTCTTTCTGAACCTCATCGGCGGGGCTCGTGGCGGCGTGTTTTGCGGCGTGCGGTGCCGCACCGTCAGCTTCCTCAGCTGCCGGCGTGGTGTTCTCAGCGGCACCCTGGGTGTTCTGTGCGGGCTTCGCCTCGTCTTTGGCCTGTTTCTTCTTCGGCTGAATCTTAATGAGCCCCTGGGTGTCGAGGTTTTCGTTCACCTCAATACTGATGTGCTCACCGGGTGCACCCTCGTTTGATGCACTCATCTCCTGCGCCTCACGCACCTGCGCGAACCGGCGCAGAGCGTTCTTCACGGGTTCGGGCTGCTCCAGCTCTTCGGCTGTGGTGGCACCGGTGCGGGTCTCGGTGGCGGGGGTGTCTTGCTCGGGGGAGGTTTGCTCAGAAGAAATGTGTTCAGCGGAAACCTGCTCAGCGGCACCCTTTTCGGTGGAGGATTGCGCGTACTCTTCGTCCCGTGCAGCACGCCGCGCAGCCCGGGAATCACCAGAATCAACCGTATCCGTTTGGTTTTCCTCGGTCTCGGGGAGTGGTGCAGGGGCAGCGGCGACCGGCTCGGGTGAACCGGCATGGGTGCCCTCCTGCTCGCCCGCACCCGCTGCGGGAGTAGCCTGAGCGGGCTCATCCTTCTGCAGTTCGCTTTTTATTGCATCACCAACGGGGATGCTGGGGGGAGTGTCAGCTTCCCGGTGCGCTTCAACGTCAACGGTTACCTGCGACTCCGCCAGCTCATCTGCGGCGGGGGAGTCGGCAGTGCTCTCACGCTGAAAATCAGCGGGCTCCGGCAGGGTAGGCTCGCCGCTAACAGGCTGGGCGTGCCGGGGCGTGTCCTCAGCGATCTCGGCCACCTGCGGCCCGCTCGTGGACTCACTAGCTGGCTGGGTGTGCGCTGCCGAAGCGGCGCTAGCCTGCTCGTCCTTGGCATCAGCTGTGTTCTGCTCAGCCTGCTGGGCCGCTGCGCGCTCGGCAGCTTCACGCTCGGCGGCCTCCTGCGCCGCCTGCTGAGCCATGAACTGCTCGCGGGCGGCCCGGCGGGAAGTCGGCTGGGGCATGTTCTCGGGCATACCCGCCACAGCCTGCCCACCGTTAAAACCGTTTGACTGCCCTTCCACTACCTGCGGGTGTCCGCCAGGCTGCGGCTCGGTGGTGTTTGCCGGGCCGTTTGGCTGCAGGCGGGCACGCTCAGCCTCGTAGTGTGCGGCATGAGCCTCACGGGAGGTGTGCGAGGTGGCCTGCGCCATCCTGAAGTCATCATTAAGCGGGTCAAAAGAGGTGGTGCGCGGCTTCTGCTCTTGCCCCTGTTCAGTACCGTTACTGTTCTCTGCGGTCACCGTGTCGTGTTCGAGGGCGGAATGTGCAGGTGCGTTATGAGATACAGCGGTATCGACGGTTCGCTCTGTGCCCGCCTGCTCCTGTATAGGAAAACTGCCGGTGGCGGGGGCTGCGGGACTATGCTGCGCGTGTTCCTGTGGGGTGGGGGCAATAACCGAGTCGTCACCCGCTAGAGTGTAGTCGTCGCCAACGTGTGCCGGAAGCTCATCCATGGGCTCCTCATACGCCGTGCCTTCGTCGTTGAAATCGGCGGAATCGGTGGGCTCCTCAATCCACAGCTGCCACCCGGCCGGGACCGGGCCCCACACGGGGTCGGGGCGCCAAGTGGGGGTGGGTTTCCAGCCTTTGGGGGGTTTGGGCCAATTCGGCGGCGGATTAAAAATCAGTGCCATGAGAAGCCTTCCTTCTGCCCGCGCCACCCCCATACCCGGAAGCGATGGCGCGCACAATCTAAACAAGAGAAATACGGTAACCATAGAATTATGTCATATTTACCGCTAAAATACCCTGTAACAGTCACTTAGACAACCCCACGGCGCAACGTTGCGTGAGCATCGAAAAGTTGCAGGAGCGGCATAGATTATGAGCACTAATTCGTCGGAGCCCAAACGGCACCCCGAGCACAACCACCACGCAGGCACAAACCAACAGAGGCCGCAGGATACGAGGCAAAAATCACCTAAATCATCCGCTACTTCCCCAGCCCCTGAGACCACCTCAGGGGTTACTGATGTGCCCTGGAGCAGCTCCAATACCGCTGCTCAAAGCGCCGCGAGCACCGCCTCGGGTTCGGGCAGTGAGCAGGACCCTGTCCAGGCGGCCCCCGTCAGCCCCGGGGATGATCCTCGGCCGGTATCGCAGCTGCTTGCCCTGCCGCCGCTAACGGACGCTATTAAGCAGGTCTCTAAGAACCCCGAGAACCCACCGGCGCACGGCTCGTATGCGGTGCCCGTATATAACCTCGACCCCAGCCTCACCTCCGATATGTCGGCCTCTGTTGAGCGTACCCTGCCGTATCACCGGTTGGCCTTTGCCGACGGCCGTTCCCGCTGGTTCACGCCCCTGCTGGAGGGCCTGGTGGGTCTGGCAATCTATGTGGGTCTGATTACCCTGTTTACCGTGATGACGAGCATCTCACTGATCATCCGTGCGGATAAAACAACCGACTTTGGAACCTACATAAGGGACAAAGTACTGGATGATCCGCTGGCTATGTTCTTCATATTCGGTACAGTTGCTCTCATGTTCCCCGCCATACGTGTTGCACGCCTGATTTTCGGTCCCCGTCCATGGGGCCTAGTGCACTCGGTGCAGCGCCGGATCCGCTGGTCGCTTCTGCTGACGGCGCTGGTGGTGGGCGCCTTCTGCTATGGGCTGTACACCCTGCTGACACTGATGCTGGACGGCTTCTCATCCATCGGTTTCCACCACAAGCAACCGCACGAGATTGCCTTCTGGCTGAACATGGTGATGCTTCTTGTTCTGGTGCCATTGCAGTGCTACGCGGAGGAACTGATATTCCGCGGCTACCTGATGCAGACCATCGGCCGGTGGCTCAAGAACCCGGCGTGGGCGATCCTGCTCCCAGCCCCCCTCTTCATGCTTGCCCACGACTACGACCCGTGGGGGCAAGCCTCAATAGTGGTTATGGCGGTACTCGCGGGGTTCCTCTGCTGGTACACGGGCGGCTTAGAGGCAGCTATCGGCATGCATGTGATGAATAATATAACAACGATGGCGATGGGTATATTCGCGAACACGGACCCGCTTCAGATGCAGAGCAGCGGCACCCCCACCGATTTCGCGATGGTGCTCGCCACCGAGGTTCTCTACACGGCGGCCATCTGCTGGTTCACGCACTACCGCGGCTACCTGCGCACTGCCACGTTCACTGTGCAAGATCCGAAGCAGAGCCACGCGCCCGTGCAGATCTCGCCTGCCCAGGCCTCTCAGGGGCACTCACCCCAGTCGCCGGAACAGCCGAAGCAGCAGGGGAAGTAACCTCCCAAAAAAGCTCACGGTGCGGTGTGCCGGTGCGGGCTGAGAACCCACACGGGCGCACCGCATGCATCATCTGGTGTTTCCGGTCTGAGTCTCTTCACGCGGGGTAAAGCAGCATTTCTTGCTTTTACCTCACGTGAAGAGGCTTTTTAGTACCCCAAAACTCTCGCGTGAAGGTAGGCTTAAAACATGAGTGTAGACGCAGTGAAAAACATCGAAGACCTAGCACAGTTCGTTGAGGACTCGCCGGTTTCTTACCTGGCGGCGCGCACCGTGGCGCGGCGCCTGCAGGGGGCCGGGTTTACCGAACTGACCGAGTCTGAGACGTGGCCCGACTCCGCCGCGACGGGGCGCCATTTTGTGGTGCGTGACGGCGCGATTATTGCGTGGGCGGGCGGGCGTCAGGCGTCTGCGGCGAGCGGCTACCGGGTGCTGGGTGCACACACCGATTCGCCCGCGCTGAAAGTTAAACCGAAATCTTCGCTCACGGTTAAAGGCTGGCACCAGATCGGTGTTGAGAACTACGGTGGGGGGCTGCTGAACTCGTACCTTGACAGGGAGCTGCGTTTGGCGGGGCGGCTGACGGTGCACGAGGGCGGCACCCTGCGTGACCGGTACGTGTGCACGCCGCCGCTGGCGCGCATCCCCCAGCTGGCCCCGCACCTGGACCATAAACGGAACGAACTGGTTCTTGATAAACAGTTCAACCTGTACCCGATTTGGGGTATTGACCCGGGTCAGAACGATGTGCTCGCATACTTGGGGCGGCACACGGTCGATGAGGGCGGCGACGTTGACCCCGCCACCGTGGTCGGTTACGACCTGCTGACCGCCGATTCTCAGCCGGGGCGCCGGTTTGGGCAGCACGGCGAGTTTTTTGCCTCCGGTCGGCTGGATAACCTGTCGTCGGTGCACGCGGGGCTGTGTGCGCTGGAGCGGTATGTGGCCGATAACGCCGACGAGCACGCATCCCACACCGTGATGCTCGCCGGGTTCGACCATGAGGAGGTCGGCTCGGAAACCCGCAGCGGCGCGGCTGGCCCGTTCCTGGAAGATGTGCTGGTTAGGCTGTCGGCGGCACGCGGCGAGAACACGGAACAGTACCGCCGCTCTGTCGCCTCCTCAGTGTGCCTGTCGGCGGATGCGGGGCACCTGCTGCACCCGAACTATCAGGGCCACCACGACCCGGTGGTGCAGCCGGTTCCCGGTGCCGGGCCGCTGCTGAAGATTAACGCGAACCAGCGGTACGCCACAGACTCGGTGGGCGCCGGTATTTTCGCGGCGGCATGTAAGGCGGCACGGGTGCCGTATCAGGAGTTCGTGTCGAATAATAATATGCCGTGCGGTTCCACCATCGGGCCTATCACCGCCACCCGGTTGGGGATGCGTACCGTGGATGTGGGCGTGGGCCTGCTGTCGATGCATTCGGCGCGCGAAATGTGCCACGTTCACGACATGGCGTACCTGACCCGCGCGGTGGAAGGCTTCTACCGGTTACAGGGTCTATAACCGGACTGCTGCATAGCGGGACGGCGCAGGCGGCGGCAATGACGGCACAACATAGTGCATGGTTTTGGCATTTTTGTAATGCTCCTATCCTTACAAAACAACCGAAACCGTGCACTATATGAGTGCGTGGTGAAGGATTAAATACTTATGGTAACCGGGGAAGCATATGACGCCGTAAGTAAGCAGCAAAACGAGGAGCTTCAGCTCTTTCAAGTGCCCCGCATAAGTCTGCTTCACCATATTTCTTAATGAAATATCTTTCTTGGAATAAATATATTTCTGCGAGGTCTGTAGACGACAATGTGAGGGATTCTTGAGTTGACCTACCGAGATGCGGTTCCACAAAATCCATCAGAAGGTCGTCAGTGCTGATAGTTACATAGGGTAAGGGCTCGTCGGTATTTTCGCTCGTTTCCCAGTAATCCAGGAGAGCTTTGTCGTTGGTGACTAAGTAGTCAATATTGTGCTTCACCATTGCTGCATGTATATGAAGGTCGTTCTTATCGGGGTATCCATGTATTGAGGAGATGGGGTAACCTTCTAACACGAACACAGATTTACCTATCTGCTCTCTAACCTTCACCCGTGCAGCATCATTTCCAGTTGGGTTTCCTCTAAGCCAGTGGTACCCCCACTCGTCGAGAATATTCTGTGTTGTGTGTATATCGAAGTACTTTTTAATTAAGAAGGAAATGGAGGATAACAGAAGTGACTAATAAAATAGATTTTTTAAACGAATATAGTTTATCTAGTTCAAGTGTAGAAATTGTGACGGATGAAAGCCAAATTGTAGAGGCTCCAATTCCAAATTTTTGGAAAGAAGCACTTTTGTCAGATAGTTTGGAAGAAAGAAAAGAAAAAATTCTTTCAGTGTGGAAAGAATATTCTTCTTCTGATTTGCGAAACACAATTTCTTATTTAGGCGATTATTTAAAAAATATAGACTTGATTTGTTTAGACGGCGAATATTCGCTTTTGTATACGATTTTGACTTACCAAACAGGAGAAGAAATCTATTATGAAGGGAAGCAACCCGTTACAGTTGAGGTGCTGAAACAAAAGTTTGGAGAAAACGCACCAACTATAAAACAATCAATAGCAGATTTCTATACTCATATCCACAACGGTTTTTATGATTATACAAGTAAAAGCATGGGGATTGATAACCTTAAAAATGTGAACTCTATGGCAGATTATGACTGGGAATATTTGCAACAGTTAGACATAGATTTAATCCCGCTTTATAATTTTTTCAGTAACGGTATGGGGGAATACGTTGTTTTAGACATCGAAAATGGAAACACCTATTTATGGTCGTCAAGAGAACTTCCTAAAAGGCAGTCTGACTTTTGGGCTTTGGTAGACGAATGGATTATAATTGGATTAGATTTTTAAAACAGAGAGTATAATTTGTTGGTACCCTAAATGTTAATCAAGAAAAGTATAACATTTGGGGTATTTTTGTTATTCAATACAATTTACCTTGACATCTTTTCATCTTATGCTATACTAATTTTATTACTTTTGGGAAGAGTAAGTGTTGAGGGAGATTGGGAGAGGCATGATTTGCTTTTATCTCATACTTGCTCACTCTGTCCGACCCTCGGACGGGGTCGACTAGTTTTGGTTTACTTCGTCAGAGGCTCAGATTGTTTGTCCGTGTTCTCATTTGCACACACCAACCCTCTGATTGTGTGGATTTGTTCTCATTCAGACAATCTGACCCTCGGAAAGAGTGCCCGAGTTCTGATTGACTCCGTCAGAGCCTCAGATTGTTTGCCCTTGTTCTCATTCGCACAATCCGAGGCTCAGATGAGGCAAATCTGTTCCAGTTTACTCTGTCAGAGGGTCGGACAAGCTCTTTTCAAAAGTAATGACCATATCCGAGGGGGATCGGATAAAAATGAAAAAGAAAAGGTGGATATATGCCAGCAAAACAAACATTATTAAATCTGCAAACGAGCAGTTTACGCTATGCCGAGTTTTCTCAGTTTATCGCGCGTTTCTTAGACGATGTCGAAAAGGAAAACTTGGATGTCAAGAAAGAAGAAATCTTGTCTAACTTGCTGGGGCAGCTAAAGACTAATTTGCCTGCTTATCAAGCATCGCTAGGACAAGTTCGGGTGAGTGAAAAGTCCAGCACGATTACCGAAGCCGACCAGTTGCGGGATGAAGATTTCCAAGCGCTACGCGAAGCAATTAAACCCTATCGCAATAGTCGCCGCGAAAACGAAAAGGCAGCTTATAAGACTTTAGACTTGCTTTTCGACCAGTACAAGAAAGCGACCAAGGTTTCCTATGAAGAAGAAAGCGCGCTGTTAAACAGTCTACTAGAAAAACTCAGAAAAGCTGAATACCAATCCGCTATTGAGACTTTGGGGATTGGGCGCTTTATGAATAACTTGACCGAAAGCCAAGCGGCTTTTGAAAAGGTCTTCTCTGACCGCTCACAAGAAAATCTCGCTAAAGTCAGCTTTGACACCAAGCAACTGCGCAAGGACTTGGCAGTTCCTTACCAACAACTAAGCGACTATGTAGCTATTCTAGCTCAGTTGAAAGAAGACGCTATTTACCAAAAGACCTTATCTGTCCTCAACAACAGCCGCAAGTACTACGCCGATGTCTTGGCACGCCGCAAGGGCAAAGATAAGAAAGAAGCGAAAAAGGTAGAAACGGAAACAGAATAAAAAAGACGCTCCACTTACTCATAAGTGGGGCGATTTTTCTCTTTACGCCGTTTGGCTTCTCGTTCTAGTTTTGCCCAATTAGTTCACATACTTACACCACCACGGAGCACTACAGTATTTCAGATATTGTCAATAGCGACAAGACCCCGATACCCGCCGCCAAGGAACTCTACGATGCCAAACTCAAGCTGGCAAAAGAAGGCTTGGCGAAGATTGAGAAAGAAGACCATGAGAAGTACGAAAAGCTCAAGGGTTTGAGCGACCAACAACTCATGGAAGCCATGTTTCCGACGCAAGTCGGCGAGTATGAGCGGGCGCGCTCGACTTGGAAGGAGAACAACAAGGGCTGGTTGCAGTGGGTTGAAATTGATAGCAGTGGGTGCCATTATCGCGGGGAGTGTCCTGAGCGGAGGCACACTCGCTCCTATCCTTATCGGAGCAGGGACAGCTTACCTGGTGGCAGATAGCGGTTATCAGGCGGTTAGCGGGGAGACCATTTCGGGGAAACGGCTGACTGACGGGGAGCGCATCTGGGCAGGTGTGGACGCAGTCTTGACGGCAGCGACCGGTGGCTTTGCGACCTATGCCAGCGTGCTTGCCAAGACAGGGAAAGCCGCAACGACGACGGTACAGACGGTAGGCAAAGCTGTCAATTATGCCGACGATGCCAATGACATCGCTCATACGGTGACCGCGATGCAGGATGACCCTTGGGCGCAGCACTCCAATTTGGAATAGGGCGTGCGATTGGTCATGGAGTTACTGCTCTTGGAAATAAAGCTCGAGCAAGATTTGGCAAGGGTGGCAGTGGAGCTGATGTGGACTTGCCAAGTAGTGGGAAAGGTGTGGATCTGCCAGCGGGCAATGCAGGTTTGAAGACCCATGCGGACACAGATGTGGATCCGTCTACGCTTGGTACAGGCAAGAAGCCAAAACCAGAGATTCAAACGCCCCAACATCAAGAAATACCAAGTCCAAGCAAGAAACCAGAGCTTGATGTGATGAAGACAAGCAAGCCTGAGATTGACCGTGCAAGCAGTCCAGAGATAACTGGTCCAAATAAGAAGCCAGAAATTGATACCACTAAAACGGCGAAACCCGAGATTGACAATCCAAGCCGTCCAGCGGTGGATAAGACCAACAGCAAGCCGAGCGAGATTGATACAGGCAAGACGGTGAAACCGGAGGTCAGCCAAGCTCGTCCGAGCGAGGTGGCGTCACCAAACAGTCGTCCAAAAGAAGTGGATGTGACCAAGAAGCCCGACATTGAAGTGACTCGCCCAGCCGAAGTCAATCCGACCAAGGTTAAGCCAGAAATGGAAACCAAGGTCAAACCAGACATTGACGCAGCGGCAGCTAGTGCCAGCGCCGTTCCGAAAGTCAAGGCGCAAGAACCCGACCTCCCCAAAGCCGGACAACCCGAAGTCACCCCTGACGCTGGCAAGAAAGTGCAGAAGCCAGAAGAGGTGGATACCGAAGCAACTAAGGCTGGTATAGGAATGTCGGAAGATGCAAATTATGCACAAAAGACATATGGTCACTCGTTCAGTCAAGAAGGACAGAAAATATATTCTGAATTAGCAGGGGAACCTATAAAAACAATTGATGATTTAGTTGATGCAATAAAATCGGGTAAAATAGATATTAAAGACTTACCGGTTGAATATATCAATCGTGATGGAAATACTTTGATATTGAATACTCGTACATCACAGGCTTTAACTCAATCAGGTATTCCTAGGAGTGATTGGCATACGATTGATAGGACAGGAGAAAAGTTACACGAGACTTTGCTTGACGGACAACTACAAAGAAACAAACTCACTTCAGAAGGTATTAAAGAAGTTAGACCAAGTAACAGAAAAGGATAATAAATATGACATACAAAACAGAATATGTTTTACCTATGTTTTCTTCAAATTTAGAAAAAGAGCCTGAAATTCAGATAACAGGTTTGGAGGTTGCAATTCGGATTTCAGGTTATGATGATGAGGAACAATTTAGTGAAGTTCTACTAAAATTTCAATCAGTCTTGGAATTTACTCGGACATCCTCAAAATTTGGAATAACAGAGGGTTCTTATGATACAGTCATTAAAATTGAAAATTCTAAAAGATTAGCGGAGTTAAAAGAAACAAATGAAAGGGACTATGCGTTTTGGTCTCCTAATCATTATGCTTTTTACCTAGACGGCTCAGGTTTCTTTCAAATAATTGCTGATAGTTTTGAGGTGGAAAGGCTTGTTTGATTATACAAAACTTAGTAGAGAAGTATCCTATATATTAAGACATAATCCAGATAAATATGGTATAAAGCTGGACTCGGAGGGGTGGTGTTCAGTTGATGATTTAATACATAAATTATCAGAAACTCCTTTATGGAAAGGACTTACAAGAGATGACCTTGAAACAATGATAGAACTATCTGACAAAAAGCGTCATGAAATAAAAGGTGAAAAGATTAGGGCTTTTTATGGACATTCAATAAAAGACAAATTATCTAAAACAGCCAATAAACCACCGAAAGTTTTATACCATGGAACAGTTCAAAGATTTTTAAATCAGATTTTACAAACTGGGCTAATTCCAAAAGAAAGGCAGTATGTTCATTTGTCTTCTGATGTGAGTACAGCAAAGCAGGTAGCTTTGAGAAGAGATGACAGAGCTATCATTTTAGAAGTTGCTGCCCAGTCTGCTTGGGAAAATGGTGTAAAATTTTATATTGGGAATGAAGATATATGGCTTTCTGAGCCAATTCCTAGTGAGTATATTTCTATTATTGAGGATAAATAATCTTTTTATGACTAGAAATAGAAAGAAAGGGGAAAAGAATGTCCGATAAATCAATGAAAATGACAATGATGACAGAACAATTTGAAAAGGGCGATAGCGGAGAAACAGTAGAGGGCATTACTCTCATTGTTGACGGTGTTGTCAAAGACGTGACAGATATTCTTAAGGAAACAAAAGGATATAATTCAACCTTAGACTTAATTCAAGATGCTATTGTTCGTGGATTGGCTGAAATCAGGGAGTCATAGTTTTATTTAAGAGGACGTTAGTCCTCTTTTTTGTTATACTGGAAAGTGTAGGGGAACAAAATGGAAATTTTAAACAAGTACATTGACAATCCAATCCGAGATTAACAACTCAAGCCGAGCGAGGTGGCGTCACCAAACAGTCGTCCAAAAGAAGTGGATGTGACCAAGAAGCCCGACATTGAAGTGACTCGCCCAGCCGAAGTCAATCCGACCAAGGTTAAGCCAGAAATGGAAACCAAGGTCAAACCAGACATTGACGCAGCGGCAGCTAGTGCCAGCGCCGTTCCGAAAGTCAAGGCGCAAGAACCCGACCTCCCCAAAGCCGGACAACCCGAAGTCACCCCTGACGCTGGCAAGAAAGTGCAGAAGCCAGAAGAGGTGGATACCGAAGCCACTAAGGCTGGGAAGGTTGAGGAGGAAGATACAAATTGGGGCCCAGATGAAATTTCGCGTTTACGAGAGGATTGGGGAGTTCCAGAAACTGACACACTTGCTATTGCAAAAACAGATATAGAAGGTCTAGAAGACATAGTATTTAAAGGAGGCTCTCCAAGAGTTAGAAAAGAAGCTGGTCTAGATGATTTAGATGTGTTAAAACCAGGAGGGTTATTCATTTGGGTGGTTTTGTATCCAGAAAAACAGTGCCCGCACTACCG
>ERZ772997.41-NODE-41-length-58723-cov-12.0973_pt1 | contig 58723 bp, 48 predicted proteins | sample MGYA00511127_ERZ772997 | MGnify/ENA primary metagenome ERZ772997 (study PRJEB29015, sample SAMEA2738070) | human oral metagenome | biome: human oral; feature: human-associated habitat; material: saliva | place: China | collected 2215 ... | reverse complement strand
TAACATTCAAGCTGCTTAATCAAATGCGCGGCGTAAGCCGTAAAATCATGGCGGGTTTCCCGCCATTTTTTATGGGCGTTCGGGTTAAAAATTATGAATCAAAATTCATCTTATCAAAATGCTTTAAACCAGCTAGACGAGCTTATCCGTCATTTTCGCAGCGAAGGCGAGGTCAGTTGCGCTGTTGCCGAGCGTGAAGACCAAATCTTGATCCGCCTTGCCGATTTAAAACTGGATTTGCGGCCTGAAGATGAAAAAGCCATTGCTGATATAGACCGTTTTTACCGCCGCCATGTTTTAAGCGAATAAACGTTTCAAAACCGTTTGCCGTTTTATTTTTTGAGCATGCCTGATAAAATAGGCCGTCTGAAAAGTTTGTAAAGAATCAGCATAATGAGTATTGCCAATAATAAAAAAGCCTTTCACGATTTCTTTATCGAAGACCAAATCGAAGCCGGTATAGTATTGGAGGGATGGGAAGTCAAAGCCATCCGCGCTGCACGCGTGCAATTAAAAGAAAGCTATATCTACTGGAAAAAAGACGCATTCTATTTGGTGGGCTGCCACATTACCGCATTGCCCACTGCCTCGACACATGTCAAACCCGATCCTGTCCGTCCGCGTAAGTTGTTGTTGAAACAATCGGAAATCAATAAGTTAATCGGTAAAACCGAACGCGCCGGTTATACGATTGTGCCCTTAAACCTGCATTACACCCGCGGTAGAATCAAAGTGGAAATTGGTTTGGCCAAGGGTAAGAAACAGCATGACAAACGCCAAAGCCTGAAAGAAGCGGATTGGAAGCGTGAGAAACAGCGTTTGATGAAAAACGTACGTTGATTTTTTTCAGACGGCCTTTGTATAAAGGCCGTCTGAATATTTATTGTTTGAAAATTTTAAAAAGGAAAACAGATGAAAACCATGATTTTAGCGGCGGCCTCAGCCGTATTGTTGTTGGGCGCGTGTTCCACTACGGAACAAAGAGTATTGAAACCTGAAGAGTTGACCAGCATCAAACATGTCTGCATCATTCAAAATGCAAAAGTAAGACCGCATGATTTGGATCGTGCTTTGTCTAAAGCTTTGGCAAAACGCGGCATTGGCAGCACGATTGTGACAGCGGATAACCGCGGCAAACTGTATGATTCTTCTTGCCCATATAATCTGCGTTACAAAACCAAAGGCAATAATGAAATCTTGCGTAAAGGCGTATTTGTGTTACGAAGCACGAAGTACGCGGTTTCGACTGTCAGCTACTCTTTGAACGATGAAAACCACTTCCGAACCAACCCTGATTTGGTGAAACAGGCTGAAGGCGTTGTGGCCAAATTGTTGGAACAAAACAGCAAATAAAAGCCAGAATAAAAAACCAGCTTGCCGTGATATGGAGAATATCGGGCAAGCTGGTTTTATTTTCAGACGGCCTTAAATGGATTTGATTTTTTCCCAAAGGGTTTTAACCGTACCTTGGTAGTAGGTTTCGGAAGTGCAATAGACTGTTTCTAAAGCACATTGTCCTTGTGAGCCGTATTTTTTGATACATTGGTTCAAGGCAATTTGATGTACGGTTTTGAAACGAGGGGAGGTAATGGCCACAACGTTTTGCGCAGTCAATTTGCCCATGGCTTTAGGGTAGGCAACAGCGATACAGGTGTTGTGCAGAGGGACAACTGTTTTACAGCCTGTTGCTTGGCCTGCGCTGATACCGGCTAAAGCATCTTGGCCTTTGCAGAATGTTTCGAGTTCGGCTGTCGCATCCAGTTGGGTGGCATTTTCTTTGGTGGTTTTGATTTGCAGCGCTTCATTGCTGTCGGCAGGGTTTTGCCACATGGCCAGGTAGCCGTAAGTGTCGGCAGCCAGGGCGGCAGGAGTCAGTGCGCAAAGGATAAGTGTCATTAGTGTTTTTTTCATGTTTGTTCCCTGTTTGTTGGGTATTTGTCGTTATTATAAAGCAAAAGTACTTATTTGATATAAATTTGCTTTTAAAATGAATATTTGAGTGTGGCAGATAGATTATAGGCCGTCTGAAATTTCAGACGGCCTTTTATTATGTTCTAAAGAATAGGGCGTAGCTTAGAGACTCATACGCCGTGGCGGTCGAGCCAACGTTCGGCATCAAGCGCGGCTTGGCAGCCAGAAGCTGCGCTGGTGATGGCTTGTCGGTAGGTATGGTCTTTGACATCGCCTGCCGCCCATACGCCTTCGATATTGGTTGCGCCGACATTGTCACCGATACCGCCTTTGGTTTTCAGGTAGCCGGTTTCATCCATATCGAGTTGGCCTTTGAAGATATCAGTGTTGGGTTTGTGGCCGATGGCGATGAAAACGCCTTTGACAGCGATTTCTTCAGTACTGCCGTCATTGTGTTTCAGGTGTGCACCGGTAACGCCGCTTTCGTCACCCAAGACTTCATCAACCGAGCTGTTGAGCTTGAGGATGATTTTGCCTTCTTCGACGCGTTGCATCAGTTTGTCCACCATGATTTTTTCAGCACGGAAGCTGTCGCGGCGGTGAATCAGAGTAACAGTGTTGGCGATATTGGCAAGGTAGAGGGCTTCTCCCACAGCGGTATTGCCACCGCCTACTACGGCAACATCTTGTTTTTTGTAGAAGAAACCATCGCAAGTTGCGCAGGCGGAAACGCCTTTCCCGGCAAAGGTTTCTTCGCTTGGCAAACCTAAATATTTGGCGGATGCGCCGGTGGCAACGATGAGCGCATCGCAGGTGTATTCGCCCATATCGCCTTTGAGGGTAAACGGACGGTTTTGCAAATCAACGGTATGGATTTGGTCGAAAATCATTTCAGTACCGAAGCGTTCGGCATGAGCTTGGAAACGGGCCATCAGTTCCGGACCTTGTACGCCTTCTGCGTCGGCAGGCCAGTTGTCCACTTCGGTGGTGGTCATCAGTTGTCCGCCTTGTTCAACACCGGTAATGATCACAGGGTTGAGATTGGCACGGGCGGCATAGACGGCGGCAGTATAGCCGGCAGGGCCGGAGCCGAGGATGATGAGTTTATGATGGTTGCTCATGATGGTTTCCTTGCTGATAAATGATTGAATTTTGTCGTATCTAAGCTTTCAGACGGCCTGAATTTTACTTGAATTTGCCGCTGTCTGAAATATGTTTGTTACTTGGGTTTAGTGGCTGTCTTTCCATTGATAGTATTTGGAACCGAGGAAAGAGCCGAGTTTACGCAGGAAAGGCTGGGTAATGATGTTGCTGTGGCGCAGTTGCTCAAAAGGTTTCAGACGGCCGTCATCGCCCATGATGGCTTCGGCAATCGCCAGACCGGCAATGCCGGTAATCGCCATGCCGTGTCCGGAATAGCCTTGGGCATAGAAAACGGTAGGGGCGAGGCGGCCGAAATGTGGGGCGAGGTTGCGCGTGATGTCGCATTCGCCGCCCCAAGAATGCTCGATTCTGACATCGGCAAGTTGCGGGAAAACTTTCAACATGTCTTGGCGGACGAGTTCGGTCATGCGGTCAGGATCGTCGATAAACTCGTTGTCTTTGCCGCCGAAGAGCAGGCGGCCGTCGGCGCTGAGACGGTAGTAGTCGAGGACGTGGCGGTTGTCGCAGATGGCTATATTGTTGCGGATCAGGTCTTTGGCTCGTTCGCCCAGAGACTCGGTGGCGATGATAAAGGTGCTGACTGCAATGGCTTTTTGTTCCAATACTTTGAATTTCGGGTGTAAGCCTGCATAAGTATTGACGGCATAAACGAGGTTTTTGCACTCAACGCTGCCATTGGGCGTGTGTACCAGCCAGCCGTTATCGCATGGCTCGATACGCGTCATCGGGGATTGCTCAAAAAGTTGTGCGCCTGCATCGGCTGCCGCTTTGGCAATGCCCAGGGTGTAATTGAGCGGGTGTAAGTGGCCTGATAAAGGATCAAATTGCGCGCCTTGATACATATCGCTGGCAAGTTGCTGCTTCAGCGTGGCTTTATCCCAAAGCTGGTAATGGCTTGCGCCATAATGTTTTTGGGCGTGTTCGTGCCATTGTTGCAATTCTTCCCAATGCTGAGGACGTACGGCGACGGTAGCGTAGCCGCGTTGCCAATCGCATTGGATATTGTGTTTTTGAATGCGCGAGTCAACCAGTTCAACGGCTTGCAGAGATTGCTGCCAGAACCATTGGGCCTGTTCCAAACCGACTTGTTTTTCGATTTCTTCCATGCCGCAGGCAAAGTCGCTGATGACTTGTCCGCCGCTTCGGCCTGATGCGCCGAAACCGATACGGGCGGCTTCAAGTACGATGACTTCATGGCCGTTTTCGGCAAGCGGTAGGGCGGTGCATAAGCCGGACAGGCCGCCGCCGATAACGCAGGTTTCAGTTTTCAGACGGCCTTCAAGAGTCGGATAAGAAGGATGTGGATTGGCTGTGCTGACATAGTAGGAAGGAAGGTATTCTTTGAAGCTGGGATTAATCATGATTTGAGCTTTAGGTTGGTTTTTACTTCATTGAAAATAGGTTTTCAGACGGCCTGGAATGTGGGTTTGGGTTCAGGCCGTCTGAAAGGATAAGATGCAGTTAATAAAACAGGCTGTTCCGACGCTTTATCGGACAGCCTGTCTGCATATTAGGCGGCTTTCTCGGCTGCCAATTTTTCTTGGCGGTAGGCTTCGGCAGCCTCGCGTTCCCGTTTGGTTGCCTGACGCATCATCCAATAGTTGACGACAATCACCAGCGTACCGATGATACCGATCAGGATGGTTGCCAAAACGTTCATCTGAGGGTCAAGGCCAAGTTTGATTTTGGAGAAAATCACTTGCGGCAATGTCGATGAACCCGGGCCTGACAGGAAGGAGGTAATCACCAAGTCGTCCAAAGACAGGGTAATGCCCAAGAGGAAGCCGGAAGCAATCGCAGGGGCAATCAGCGGCAGGGTAATCACGAAGAAAATCTTCAGCGGACGGGCGCCCAAGTCCATAGCCGCTTCTTCCAAGGATTGATCCAATTCCACCAAGCGCGAGCGGATAACGACGGTAATGTATGCCATGCAAAGCGTGGTGTGGCCGAGGAAGATGGTGAAGAAGCCACGATCGAAGTAGAGCGATTGCAGCAATTCACTGCCTTGCAGGAACATTTGCACCTGAATAATCAACAGCAGCATGGACAAACCGGTAATCACGTCAGGCATCACCATAGGCGCGGAAATCATACCGGCAAACAGGGTGCTGCCGCGGAAGCGCTTGATGCGCGCCATGGCGTAACCTGCCAATGTGCCGAGTGCTACGGCGGCAAGCGAGGAAACGATGGCGATACGCAATGACAGCCAGGCCGCTTCCAAGATGGTGTCGTTTTCCATCAATGCGCCGTACCATTTGGTTGAGAAACCGCCCCAAACGGTAACTAGTTTGGATTCATTGAAAGAATAGATGACCAAAACCACCAGCGGAATATAAAGGAATGCCAGCGAGAGCAGGAGCATCAGTTTCAAGAACCAGGATAATTTGGTTTTCTGCATTATTTGCCTCCTTCTTCCAATTCGCGGTTTTCATAGTGCTGGAACAGGGCAATTGGTACAACCAGCAGGGCAACCATAACGACGGCGACGGCAGAAGCCAGCGGCCAGTTGTTTTGGTCGAAGAATGCCTGCCACAAGACTTTACCGATCATCAGGTTTTCAGAACCGCCCACCAATTCAGGAATCACAAATTCGCCGACGGCTGGCACGAAGACCAGCATAGAGCCTGCAATAATGCCTGTTTTGGATAAAGGCAGGGTAATGGTAAAGAAGGATTTGATTGGACCCGCGCCCAAGTCGGAAGCGGCTTCGAGCAGACGGTTGTCCAGTTTAACCAATTGTGTGTATAGCGGCAAAATCATAAACGGCAAATAGGCGTAAACCATCACCAAATTCAGCGAGAAAGCATTGTAGAACAGGTCTAAAGGCTCGCTGATGATTCCATATTTGATTAAGAAATTGTTGATGATGCCGTTGTGACCCAATAAGCCCATCCATGCGTAAACACGCAACAGGAAAGAGGTCCAGAAAGGCAACATGATTGCCAACAGCAGGCCGTTACGCGCAGCCGGATTGGCGCGTGAAATGGCATAAGCGGTCGGATAACCAATCAGCAGGCAGATGATGGTCGTCGTCAGCGCAGTCTTAATCGAAGACCAGTAGGTCATCAGATAGATATTGCTGTTTTCACTGTCGCCAAACGGATTGAGCGTATTCCAAAAGTTTTGGAAGATGTCGGCGTAGTTCTGATAGCTGATGGCAATGTTCAGACGGCCTAAGTCTTCATCAATCGTCGTCAACGGCGTAAATGGTGGAATGGCGATTTCTTGTTCGGCAAAGCTGATTTTCAAGACGATGGCGAACGGAATCAGAAACAGCACCAAGAGCCAGATATACGGCACGGCAATAACTGCACGCTGTCCAGGACGGCGAAACAGTTTCTTTTTCAGTTTTTTAAGGTCCATTGCATTTCCCTCAAATTAACTGTACAGAGGCGTAGGTTGGTTTTCAGGCCAGCTGATATAGACGGTCTCGTCCCAAGTCGGCGGCGTAATGTTGCGCACATACCAATAAGGTGCGGGAACTTGGCTCTTAACGACACGGCCGTTGGCAAGTTTGATGTGGTAAATCGCGAAGCTGCCCAAGTAGGCAATTTCTTTGACTGTGCCTTGAGCCCAGTTGTGCGCACCTAAGTGTTCCGGTTTTTCTTTGTGCAAATCAATGTCTTCAGGGCGGATACTGATCCAGATTTCATGATCATTCGGAACGCCCAAGCCATGGTCGATGCGGACGTGGTTTTCCAAGCCATCACATTTGACGATGGAGAAATCGGCGCGGTCGTCAATGACGACACCGTCAAAAATATTGGTTTCTCCGATAAATTCAGCGGTAAAGCGGCTATTAGGGTAATCGTACACGTCGCTAGGGGTGCCGACTTGGCGCAATTGGCCGTCGGACATAATGGCGATACGGGTAGCCATGGTCATCGCTTCTTCTTGGTCGTGGGTAACCATGATGCAAGTTACGCCGACTTGTTCCAGCGTGTTGACCAATTCCAGTTGGGTTTGTTGGCGCAGTTTTTTATCGAGTGCGCCCAAAGGTTCATCAAGCAGCAGGATTTTAGGACGTTTCGCCAGGCTGCGAGCCAAAGCGATACGTTGTTGCTGGCCGCCGGAGAGTTGGTGCGGCTTGCGTTTGGCGTATTTGGTCATTTGCACCAGGCGCAACATTTCTTCGACGCGGGCGTCGATTTCGCCTTTAGGCATTTTGTCTTGTTTCAGACCGAAAGCAATGTTTTGTTCAACGCTCATGTGCGGGAACAGAGCATAGCTTTGGAACATCATGTTGATTGGACGCTCGTACGGAGCAAGCTTGGTAATGTCTTGGCCGTCGAGAATGATTTTGCCCTGATTTGGGCTTTCCATGCCTGCCAACATGCGCAGCAGCGTGGATTTGCCACTGCCTGAGCTGCCCAAAAGGGCAAAGATTTCATGTTGGTAAATGTCCAAGTCGATGTTATCGACAGCGTAATTGTCACCAAACTTTTTCACCAAGCCTTGGATTTGCAGATAAGGTTTGGCTGAAGACGCAGTGGTTGCGGTCATAATGGCAATACTCCAAAAAGAAAGACGAGTACCGGCAAAACGGATTTTCGAATGGGTGATAAAAAGCTGTTTGATTGCTGGCGGGAGTCGGACGGAGGCCGTCTGAAACTCTTGTAAAGCGCACGGGCAGCGTGGATAGAAAGCAGTTTAAGCCTAAGCTTTTGCTCTCGGCAAACTCGATATTATATTAGCCTAAGCCTCATAGGGGCAATATGAAATTACTTGTATCGGCTGATTTGAAACAAATATGAAAGGAAAGGCAGGCAGGGGAACAGGATAGCGAAAATGGGTAACGTTGTTTTTCTGCACAAAGGGGTTTAATTATTATTCATATGTCTTAAATAATTATTCAAAATAGAATAAAATAAGCAAATTGCATTTATTTGCTAAAGCCATAATGGATGACGTTTTATATCGGGTGAGGCGGTTTTGCCCAAAATTGAAACTAAATCCGCTATATAAATAAAAGGGAAAACATGAGTATCAAAGAATGGCCCGAAGGGGAGCGACCGCGCGAGAAGCTCTTGGCGCACGGTGCGGCGGCGTTGAGTGATGCGGAGTTGTTGGCGATTTTGCTGCGTGTCGGAACGCGTGGTATGAGTGCGGTCGATTTGGCTCGTTATTTGTTGGGTGAGTTTGGCAGCTTGGGGAAGCTGATGAGTGCGGATGCCAAAACACTCGCTGCTTATAAGGGCATGGGTTTGGCAAGCTATACTCAATTTGCCGTGGTCAAAGAAATCGGGCGGCGGATTTTGGGTGAAGATTTGCGGGAGCAGATTGTTTTGTCAAACCCGAAATCGGTTGCGGATTATCTGCGCCTGCATCTTGGACATGAAAAAATCGAGGTCAGCGTTGCTTTGCTGCTCAACCGTCAAAATCAATTGATTGCGGTACGGGAATTGTCGCGCGGTACGGTGGCGGAAAACACGGTTTATATTCGTGAAATCGTCAAATTGGCATTGGATGAATATGCCGACAGTTTGATTTTGGCACACAATCATCCGGGCGGTTCGGCAAGGCCGTCTGAATCTGATGTGCAGTTTACAGAGCGTTTGAAACAGGCTTTAAGTTTGGTCGATATTACGCTGTTGGACCATTTTATCGTAACGGCAAAAGAAACCTGTTCTTTGCGCGAACAGGGCTATATGTAAGGATGAATGTTCAGACGGCCTCAGTAGGATTGGTTACCTTGCTGAGGCCGTCTGAAGGATCATTGCGTTACTTCGTCGGAGGAATCTTCCTTATAGACGATTTCTTCCGATTTTGGCTTTTCTTTGCTCTTTTCCTTCTCTTTTTCTTTATCCTTGTCTTTTTTACCGTCAGGGATGGCGGCATCAATCACTGCCCCCGTTCCTTTGACAACCAATTTTCCGGCAGTCAGGACGGTTGTAGCAGCCAAATCGACAGCCGCGCCTACAACGCAGCCGTTAAGCGTCAGGCAAAGGGAAAGTGCCGGAATCAGGCGGTTTGTGCATCTCAATGACTGCATCCGCAGTGTCCTTCGTGATGATGGTCGCATCCGAGTGCTTCTTGCCAAGCATCATCATCGCCGTCAAATTCTTCAACTTCGTCAAATTCTCCGTTTTCTACCATGCTTACCAGCTCTTCCAGGCTTTCTGCGCCTTCTACCCAAAAGCAGGGAATATCGGGCGGTGTGTCGGGGGCCAGCAGGGCGGCTTGCTGGTCGTGCCAAGCAATCCAGTAACCGTTTTGCGTTTGTACGAATACGGCATTGGGATGGATGGTTTCGTTTTCAGTATTGACCAGCATTCTGGCGACGATATCGGTTTGAAAAGGTAAGGTTTGCATGATGGTTTGAGAATGTGAGAAAAGGAAGTATTGTAACATGGCAAAAACAAACGCACCGTCTGAGTCAGGCGGTGCGTTTGTGTCTCGGCAACTTGGGTGCGGTCAGTTTAGAGTGTCGGCCGCACCGGGAATGTCATTCCGTCAAGATTATTTGTCGTCGTTAGCCAAGACGAAGCGGTAAATAGCCGCGCCAACTGCTGCGCCGGCAATAGGAGCCAACCAGAACAACCACAGTTGTTCAACAGCCCAGCCGCCTTGGAACAAGGCAACGCCGGTAGAACGTGCAGGGTTAACGGAAGTATTGGTCACAGGAATGCTGATCAAGTGAATCAAGGTCAGACCCAGGCCGATGGCAATAGGGGCAAAGCCGGCTGGGGCCAATTTGTCGGTAGAACCCATGATGATGATCAGGAAGAATGCGGTCAGTACGAATTCGATTAGTAAAGCGGCCATCATGTCGTAACCGTTAGGAGAGTGCTCGCCAAAACCGTTGCTGGCAAAGCCGGAAGCAACAGCATCAAAACCGGTTTTACCGGAAGCAATCAGATACAGAACGCCCGCAGCGGCAATCGCACCGATAACTTGGGATACGATGTAAGGTAACAGGTCTTTACCGTTGAAACGGCCGCCGATGAAAAGGCCGACGGAAACGGCAGGGTTGAAGTGGCCGCCGGAAATGTGGCCGACAGCGTAAGCCATGGTCAGTACGGTCAAACCGAATGCTAAAGCGACACCGGCAAAGCCAATGCCGAGTTCAGGGTAGGCTGCTGCCAATACTGCGCTGCCGCAGCCGCCGAATACCAGCCAGAAAGTGCCGAAAAATTCTGCAAAATATTTTTTCATTTGTTTTTCCTCGTAAAGGGTGGGGGTGTTGCCGAAGGCATGAATCATAATAATATTGTTTCTAATCGAAAAATGGATTTACCTGTTTTTTCCGGTCTTGACAAAAGGCCATCTGAAAATGGTGACAAACGGGTAGAAATATGCATTTTGCAGGTTGAGTTTGGTTGATTGAACTTTGTTTATTTGTGAAGCAAATACCGTCAATGTAAAAGCATTTAGATTTGTAAGAAATGTTGTTTATAGATTACTTATTTGCTTGTTTATTTGATTGGAATTGCTGAACCATATCTGATTTAAAAAGGCCGTCTGAAAAGTTTTCAGACGGCCTTAATTTTAAGCAAGGATAAATTAATCCAGATGGTCGCTGCTTTGCGCCAAGATGGTGCGGTTGCCGTTGTTTTCCGCCGGGGAAACAATACCATCGGCTTCCATTTGTTCAATCAGGCGGGCGGCACGGTTGTAGCCGATGCGCAGTTGGCGTTGGATATTGGAAATGCTGGCCTTACGCGATTTCAAGACAACGGAAACGGCTTCGTCATACATGGGGTCGAGGTCGCTGTCGTTGCTGCGGCTGGTGCCGGTAAAGTCTTCGGTGGAACCGTTGCTCAAAATATCGTCGATATAGTCGGGTGCGCCAAATTGTTTCAGGTATTCCACTACGCGGTGAACTTCATTGTCGGAGGCGAATGCGCCGTGTACACGTTGCGGATAGTTGGTACCGGGTAGCTGGAACAGCATATCGCCTTGGCCGAGCAGGTTTTCCGCGCCCATTTGGTCAAGAATCGTGCGGCTGTCGATTTTGCTGGATACTTGGAAGGCAATGCGTGTCGGAATATTGGCTTTAATCAGGCCGGTAATGACATCCACGCTTGGGCGTTGGGTAGCAAGAATCAAATGGATACCGGCTGCGCGGGCTTTTTGGGCGAGGCGGGCAATCAGTTCTTCAATTTTCTTGCCTGCGGTCATCATCAAGTCGGCAAACTCATCTACCACGACCACGATAAACGGCAGTTTCTCCAATGGCTCAGGATTTTCAGGCGTGAGGCTGAACGGGCTGCCGATTTTTTCGCCACGTGCGGCGGCTTCGGCAATTTTTTGGTTGAAACCGGCAAGGTTGCGCACGCCCATAAAGCTCATCAGGCGGTAGCGTTTTTCCATTTCGTTGACGCACCAGTTCAGGGCGTTTGCTGCCAGCTTCATATCGGTCACGACGGGGGCGAGCAGGTGCGGAATGCCTTCGTAAATGCTTAGCTCCAGCATTTTCGGGTCAATCATAATCATGCGCACGTCTTCAGGCGTTGCTTTGAAGAGCATGGACAGAATCATGGCGTTCACGCCTACGGATTTACCCGAACCGGTCGTACCGGCAACCAGCAGATGCGGCGCTTTGGCCAAGTCGGTGACGACAGGCTGGCCGGTAATGTCTTGGCCGAGCGCGAGGGTCAGTTTGGATTTGGACTCGGTAAACGCAGGTGAATTGAAGATTTCGCTCAGGCGGATCATTTGGCGTTTCGGATTAGGCAATTCCAAGCCCATGCAGGTTTTGCCGGGGATGGTTTCCACCACGCGGATGGAAGCCACGCCAAGCGAGCGCGCCAAATCTTTTTCAAGGTTCAAAACGGCACTGCCGCGTACGCCGACATCAGGTTCAATCTCGTAGCGCGTAATGACCGGGCCGGAATAGGAGTCCATCACTTTGACTTTAACTTTGAACTCGGCCAGTTTTTCTTCGATGGTAATGCTGTTTTCCAGTAACTGTTCTTCAGTTTGCGAGGCGCTCGGGTCAAACTGCGGCGGCAGAAGCAGGGCGGTAGTCGGCAGGTGTGCTTCAGTAAGTGTTGTTGAAGTCGGAATAGCTACGCTTGGCGTACTTTCTTGAATGCTTGGTTCTACGCTTTGAACAGGTGTTTCAACGACTGGCTGTGTATATTCAGACGGCCTTGCGATTGTTTCAACAGATTCAACGGGTTCAATGGTTTCAACCGCTTGAATAGCTTCTACTTCCGGTTGTACAGGAGCTGTCGGCTCACTATCAAACTCTGTTTCTTCGACGGCAGATTCGCTGATTAAATAATCGCGGATACTGCGTTCAGGCTGATTGCTGACGTGCGCATTGACTTGTGCATCAAAAATCGGCACTTGGATTTTATGTTCAAAAGTAGGCGGCTCGGGGATATCAATCGGTGCGATTGAGGTTTGGAAAACGGGCGGTTCGGGAATATCGGTTTTAGCCATAGGGACAACCGGAACGGCAGGCGGCTCGACTACGGTTGCGTTTGGCGCGGCAGGTCGGGAAATATAAGGGGATTTTTTAACAGGTGCAGCCGGTTTTGGACGGGACGGCGTTGCCGGTGCGGTAGGTTGTGGTGCAACAGCTTCCGTAGCAGCTTGTTTACGCGCCCATCTTTCGGCGGCCGCTTCGGTATGGCGAACTTGACGGCGCAGGCTGGCAGGACGGCTGATTTGTCCCAAGTTAGCCAGAATTTCGTCATTTTCGATGGTGCGCGGAGAGTAATCGCGCAAAGGGGCGACGGCCGCGGCCAGTTTGTGGCGGGCGGCGGTACGGCGGGCAAGGTTGTTGTGAATATCTTCTGCTTGGATTTCAGAAGGGAATGCCTGCATGGAAGTATAGGGGAGGATGGCTTCTTTTTCGGCAGTTCTTAAGGCCGTCTGAACGGTTTCGATATGCGGCGCATTGGCTTCTGCCACGCGGACATTATTCGCACGCGCCAAGGCACGCTCGCGTGTGCGGCGCAAGATAGGGTCGTTGTAGTCGATGATTTCCATGCCTGTCATCGGCAGGGATGAAGCACGCAATAATGGAGTTTCGACTTCGTCTTTGTAAATCGGCGCATTTTTTTCGGACAAATGCTCGTTCCATTCCTCAACCGCAGCTTCGTGCAGGGAACGTGTGGCTTCTTCTAATGTGATTTCTTCAAAATTGCTGTTTTGTACCAAAGACGGGCTGTATTCGGGCGTTTCCATTTGTGCAAACGGCGTGATTTTAGGAATACGTTCCGGTTTGGCAGATTTGCGGGTTTTAGGTGCAACTTTGATTTCTTCTTCGGTAGCTGCGATGTGTTCCGGCTCTTCGGCAACTGGCTCTGTTATGTGCTCTTTGTCTATTTCGGCGCGTTGCATTTTATTGTGTTCGAGTGTGGAAAGCAGGCGGATGCGGGCAATTTTATGGTTGTCGGCAGTGCGCTTGTTCATGCTGAACAAACGTTTCAGGCTGTCCAGTTGGTCGGAAAAACCGACTGGGCTGTCTTCTTGGTTTATTTCTTGTTCGTCGCCACTGAGTCGGGCCAATTCTTGGCGCCACTTTTGCTCTTGCTTCTGGCGCCACCAGAACAAGCCGGCTATGACAGCCAGCAGAATTAAAGCCAATATTGTCCAAAGCATGCGTCCATCCCCTTAATTAAACGGCAAAGTCCGTTATTCTAACGCTTTTTTCGGGTAAACAAAACCAGCCGAAACAAGCTTTAACGGCAAAGGCAGACAGGATTGTCAAAGCTGTGGCTTGAGACGCGTATAATAGGCCGTCTGAACATTTTGCGGATGAGATGATGATTTTTCAAAACGGATGGTTTCCCGTTGGTGTCGTGATGGCGGCATGGCCTGTATTGCTGGTGATTTTTGCTTTGTGTGCAAAGCAGGCATGGGTGTCGGTATCGCAGCATCGTTCCGCATTCTTGGTGGCTGCCGTGATGTTGCCGCTGGCTTGGAGTTTGAATGCCTCTCCTGAAAGCGGACAACTGGCCGGCATGAGCTATCATTTGCTCGCTTTGAACCTGACGGCTTTAATGCTGGGCACCTCTGCTGCTTTCTGCCTTGGCGTTTTACTGTTTTTCCCATATTTGTGGCTTTGGGGCGATTGGCATATGTTTCCCATCAACGCCTTGTCCGTATTGCTTCCGCCTTTGTTGGTGAATTTGGGTTTCCGCCATTGGGTATCGCGTTTGCCTGCCAATATCTTTATCTTTATTTTTCTGAATGGTTTTTGGGCTGCGGCGGTCGGAATGGTGTTTACCGGTGTGGTTTTGGTCGGTTTGTTGGACTGGGCGGATGTGTTTGATACGGCGGTATTGTGGAAAACCGCTTTTCCTGTTTTCTTCTTAATCGCTTGGGCAGAGGCATTTTTGAGCGGTATTTCAACAGCCATTTTTATCGCGCTTAAGCCGCAATGGATTTGTACTTTCGATGACGACAGGTATTTGAAATCCGCACCTAAGATTTGGCAATAAGATATGAAGGCATCCTTGCTTGGTTTTCAGACGGCCTAAATGTCCGAATGACCTGTTTTTGAATTGAATTTTTAACTTGTTATGTTTGCTTATATTTTTCCTATTGTTTGCGGTGCCGCTGTCGGGGCTGTATTGCGTTGGCTGTTTGGCTTGTTGCTGGTGTCTTCTGCGCCTTTTTCTATCGGTATATTGGCGGCAAACTGGCTGGGTGCGCTGCTGATTGGTGTATTGGCGGAACTCTTAACCGATCCGCAATGGCGTTTGCTTTGGATTACCGGCTTTCTTGGCAGCTTGACCACATTTTCAGGTTTTTCAGTGGAGATGGTGGGTTTGATGCAGGCGCAACGTTGGGGCATGGCTGCGATGGCAACCTGTCTGCATGTTTTCGGTTCGTTTGGTTTGACGGCGCTGGGGATTAAATTGGCGCAGATTTGGAAGTAAGTTGCTATTTTTTACTTGAAATACAAACTGAAGGCCGTCTGAAAATCTGTTTTCAGACGGCCTTCGGTTTAATTAGTTAGGGTTGTACATAGTTTTTTGTACGCGCTAAATCGGTAATCAACAGCGGATTGTCTTTGCGCATCATATCGATCAGCTCTTGGCAACGTTTGGTTGTTGGATCTTGCCAGAGCCAGTCAAGCTCGGGCTGGGTAAGGCCGACTATCTGCAGAAATTGAACTTCGCCGTTTGGTGTTTTGATAGCAGGCAGCTTGGGGTCTGGTGCGAAGGCTACGCCGACGATGGCGGTTTCTGTATCCATTCGGATAGGGCCGTTAGTTGAAGTAAAGTGGTAGGCTTCAAACCAGTTGCCACTTTCAAAAACGTAACGGCCAAGGTTATTCATCATGTTGATTGCCCAATAAGGCTCATGTTTGGTGTTGTAGTCGGAATCCGGATCTTGATCGTAAGGGGGAGTACGGAAAGTAAATTCAAATCCCCATTTACTGTAATCTGCACCGGCAAGTTCTGGATTAAAGTAAAGTTCGCTCATGCCGTAAGAAACAATATGGCGATGGAAGGTTTGCTCTTCGCAATCAAAAATATCGCTATTGTCCAGTGGATCGGTGCCTCCCAACCAATATTTGATTATAGGGCCGTAGGAGCGTGGTTTGACATCTCCATAAAGTGCTTTAAGCGCGGCATCTATGGCTTCCCAGCCGATAGCCTGATCTTCTTTAAAAGTTTGGCGGTATTCTTGTTCGTTCATTGTCTGTTTCCGTGTCGTTGATGATTGGCTTGTAAATTAATTGGCGTGTTTCTTTTAGAATGAGCAGTTTCTAAAAATAGAGCGATTTAAATATGACATATTATTTGCTTTTTTAATCAATGCCAATAGGTAAACAGACAGTTTCTTGACAATAGGTTTGGCCGGACTCGCTTAAGTGTGCCGGTTTGTAGGCGGCAAAGGTGTAGGTCAGATCTGCGCGGAATGTGTCGGGATCGGCTTCGGCGGTGTCGCAGTTGAGGCCGGTGGGAATATCGAGGGCGACTTTCAGGCCGTCTGAATGATTGAGTTGGCGGCAGAGGGCGGCGATTTCTGCTGGAAGCGCGCCGCTGAAGCCTGTGCCGAATATGCCTTCGATAATGATGTCGTAACCTTTTTTCAGACGGCCTTCCAATTCTTGTACGGCTATCAATTCAATATGGGGTAAACCGTTGAGGCGTTCGCGATTGGTTTGAGCCAAGGGGGAGAGGTTTTCTACGAGTGAAAACAGAATGTCGATGTGCCAACCTTGCGCCTGCATATATCTTGCCATGACTAGGCCGTCGCCGCCGTTGTTGCCTTTGCCGCAAACGATCAGGGCGTGTCCGGCTTGGGGATGACGCTGCATGAGGTCTTGGGCGGCAGATCTGCCGGCGTTTTCCATCAGTTGGTCGAAGCTCGTGCCTTTATCGACGGCTGCTTGTTCGCGTTCGCGCATTTGGGTGGCGGTATAGACTTTCATGATTGGCTCTCTTTGCAGGAGGTTATTTGTCGGCGGTATTCATCAGGCGCAAGGCTTTCAGACGGCCTATTTCTTTTTGATATTCCACCAGTCCGATAAATGTGCCGTCTCGGCTGTACACACGGATGGGCTGTTCGGCGGAAATGTCTTCGGTAAACTGGGGGCGTTGGCCGTGTTTGAGCATGGTAACAGCGTAGTCGTTTAACTCAAGTTTGGGGAAATGTTGCACCAAGACATCGCAAGGCAGCAGCAGGGCATCGCGTTTGGCTTCGTCCAATTCTGCCAAAGCTTCGAGCGTGTGGCTTTGGGCAATGGCAAATCCGGCGGTTTCAGTACGGCGCAGGGCGGTCAGGTGGGCGAATGTGCCGATGTGTTTGGCGATGTCTTCGCTGAGGGTGCGGATGTAAGTGCCTTTGCTGCAACGTACGTCTATCACGGCTTTGGGTGCATCAAATTCAGTGATATCAATGGAGTAAATGGTGATGTCGCGCGCTTTGCGTTCGATAACGATGCCTTTGCGTGCGTATTCGTACAGTGGTCTGCCTTCGTGTTTGAGGGCGGAAAACATAGGTGGCACTTGGCGGATATCACCTGTTAAGGCTTGGCAGGCCGTCTGAAATTCGGATAATGAAATATCGGCGCGTGCGGTGGCGATGATTTCTCCTTCCGCATCGCCTGTGCTGCTGACTTCGCCCAGTTTCAGCGTGGCGGTATAGGCTTTGTCGGCATCAATCAGATATTGGGCGAACTTGGTCGCTTCGCCGAAACAAACAGGCAGAAGCCCTGTGGCCAAAGGATCGAGTACGCCGGTATGCCCGGCTTTTTCGGCACGGAACAAGCGCCGTGCTTTTTGCAGGGCGGTGTTGCTGGAAAGGCCTTCAGGTTTGTCGAGGAGAAGAACGCCGTTGACCGGGCGTTTGGTGGGTTTATTGGTCATATTGAGTAGGGGAGTGTTAATGTTCAGGCCGTCTGAAAGGGTTCAGACGGCCTGCGTGTTTTTATCAATCAGTCTTCAACCGGTTTTTCCGCCGCCACTTGGTCGATCAGGCTGGAAATGCTCATGCCGCGTTCGAGTGATTCGTCGTATTTGAAGTGCAGCTCGGGCGTTTTGAAGAGTTTGATGCGTTTGGCCAATTCGCTGCGCAAATGGCCTTTGGCGTGTTCCAAAGCTTCTTCTGTGATGTCGCGTGTGCTGTCGTCGAGGACGGTATAGAACACGGTTGCGTGGCTGTAATCGCGGGTGACTTCGACTTCGTTGATGGTGATGAAACCGGCGCGCGGGTCTTTCAGGCCGGTGCGGACGAGTTCGGCAAGCTCGCGCATGATTTGTTCTTTGACACGGTCTTGGCGGGCGTAGCCGCGTTGGGGTTTTCTCATGGTTTTCCTTGATGTATGGTAGGCTATCGTTTTCAGACGGCCTGCGGTTTGGATTTTGAAAAGCTGCCTATTATAACGGAGCGCGGTTTATTGTGCTTGAACCGAGAAAGGCATATCGATTTTTTGCCATTGTGCGCTTTCGTAGTCCAGCGCATCGGCGATGAGGGGGTGTTGCTCCAGCCATTGGGCGTTGATGCGCAAGATAAAGCTGTGGTTGTTTTCATCGACGCGAAGCTGGGTTTGCGGCGGCAAATCAAGCGGCAGGCGCGAGCGACAGAAGAGGGCGGCCAGGCGCAGGGACAACACGGCACACCACATGATTTCGTTGTTGCCGATAATGTCCGCCATTTTCTTAAGGTCGCCGCGATGGCCGATAACCAGTTGCGCCAAAATGGTTTGCTCTTTGCGTGAGAAGCCCGGCATATCGGCGTTTTCGAGAATGTAGGCGGAGTGTTTGTGATAACCGGTATGGGCAATATCCAAGCCGATTTCATGCAGACGGCCTGCGCGGCTGAGGTATTGGTTCCACAGGGCAAGCTCTTGAACGGTTACGTTTTTGGCGTGGCACAGGCTGTTCATGAAGGCTTGCGCGGTATCGGCAACCCGTTTGGCTTGGTTGAGGCTGACGTGGTAGCGTTTTTGGAACTCGGCCGTTGTCTGTTCGCGCATATCGACATTGAGGCTGCGGCCGATTAAGTCGTAGAACACGCCGTCGCGGAGGGCGGCCTCGGTAACGGTCATTTTGGTCAGCGAGAGTTCTTCAAAAGCGGCCATCATCACGGCCAATCCACCCGCAAAAACTTCGATGCGTTCGGGTTTGAGGTTTTCAAATTTGGCTTTTTTAACCGAACCGGCTTCGATAATCCTATCGGCAAGATAACGCATGCCTTGGGCGGTAATGTCGGCTTCTTGCGGCAATTCGGCTGCCAAAACGTCGCGTATGGATTTTGCCGAACCGGACGTGCCGATGGCGAAATCCCAACCGGTACGCTTCATCATTTTGCTGATGCGCTGGATTTCGATACGCGCGGCGGAAACGGCGGCTTGGAAATCTTTGGCGGTCACTTTGTTTTGGAAGAAGCGCATGCTGTACGTTACGCAGCCCAAAGGCAGGCTTTCTGTGGTCAGCGGTTGCAAATCCGAGCCGATGACAAATTCGGTCGAGCCGCCGCCAATGTCGATAACCAGCATTTTGTCGCCTTTGGGCGGTAGGGTATGCACTACGCCGGTGTAAATCAGACGCGCTTCTTCACGGCCGGCGATGACTTCGATGGGAAAACCCAGCACCGCTTCGGCACGGGGCAGGAATTGGGCGATGTTTTTGGCGACACGGAAAGTGTTGGTGGCCACCACGCGCACGTTTTCCGGTTGGAATCCGCGCAGGCGTTCGCCAAATTTCGCCAAGCATTCCAAGGCTTGTTCTTGAGAGGCTTCGCTCAGGTTTTTTTGTTCGTCCAAGCCGGCGGCAAAGCGAACCATTTGTTTGAACGAGTCGATGACTTTCAGCTGGCCGTTGTTGTTTTCACAAATTTGCAGGCGGAAACTGTTGGAACCCAAGTCGACGGAGGCTAAAACGTTGGCGGGAGTGGTGGTCATAAAAAATACCGGTTGATTAGAAAAACCTAAATGTTACTTGAGGCGGTATCACTTGACAATAAAAGCTATACAGCTCTTTGATTCTGCTCATAGATGTATTTTATAATGCTGAATTTAAGCAAGTATATCAAAGGCTGTCTGAACTTTTCAGACGGCCTAAAAAGAGAAAACACATGAAATCGGAAAACCAAGATTCCTTATTTTTATCGCGCCGCCGCCTGTTGCAAGTCGGCGGAGCCATGCTTTTGACGCCTGCGACCGCATGGGCGGGGGCGCAACGTGAAGAAACGCTGGCCGATGATGTGGCTTCCGTGATGCGCAGTTCGATTAATAGCGCCAGCCCAGCGCGGCTGGTGTTTGCCGATTCGAGGGAAGGGGAGCGTTGGTTGGCGGCGATGTCTTCCCGATTGGCACGCTTTATTCCTGATGAGGGCGAGCGCCGCCGCCTGTTGATTAATATCCAATACGAAAGCAGTCGTGCCGGACTCAACACCCAAGTGATTCTGGGTTTGATTGAAGTGGAAAGTGCGTTTCGCCAATATGCCATCAGCGGCGTGGGCGCGCGCGGTTTGATGCAGGTAATGCCGTTTTGGAAAAACTATATCGGTAATCCATCGCACAACCTTTTCGATATCCGCACCAATTTGCGCTATGGCTGCACCATTCTTCGCCATTACAACAATATTGAAAAAGGCAATATTGTCCGCGCTTTGGCAAGGTTTAACGGCAGCTTGGGCAGTAACAAATATCCGAATGCCGTGTTAGGCGCGTGGCGAAATAGATGGCAGTGGGGTTGATTGGGGGATAAATGGGATAGGGAAGATCTTGCGTGACGTTGTTTTTTGTCGGAACCGTTTTATATAGATGAAGTAGGTTTGCGATAAACGGCTTGCGATTTGACCCCATGCAATTCCTTTGAATACTGTATAATCAGAAAATCTGTTAATTCACACTTTCAGACGGCCTTTCACAAACTTAAGGCCGTCTGAAACATTATTTATGGCAAGAGATAACCGCATTCAAATGTTTCCGCACGAGTGGCGTGCCAGTACCACACTTTCCGGCGTTTACGCACTGCGTATGCTGGGGATGTTTTTGGTGTTGCCGGTTTTGGCGATGTATGCTGCCTCGTTGCCCGGCGCAGAAAACAATAAAGCGCTGGTCGGTATGGCGATGGGTATTTACGGGCTGACACAGGCTTTGCTGCAGCTGCCTTTGGGTATGGCTTCCGACAAGTTCGGCCGTAAAAAAGTGATTTATGCCGGCCTGATTGTGTTTGCGGCGGGTAGTTTTTTGGCCGCAGTTGCCGACAGCCTGCAGATGTTGGTTGCTGCGCGTGCCATTCAAGGCGCGGGTGCCGTCAGTGCGGCGGTAACGGCTTTGCTGGCTGATTTGACCCGTAACGAAGTGCGGACGCGTGCGATGGCGATGATCGGCCTGAGTATCGGCTTGACCTTCTCCGTCAGCCTAGTGCTGGCGCCGATGATTGCCAGCTTTATCGGCGTATCCGGCCTGTTTGCGCTGACCGGTATTTTGACTGTAATCAGTATCGGCGTGGTTGCCTGGATGACGCCTGATCCGGAAGTGTCAAAAATGCACGAAGACACGCAGGCGCAGCCTTCGCGTATGGGCGAAGTATTGAAAAACCGCCAACTGCTCAATCTTGACTTCGGTATTTTTGCCTTGCATGCGGCGCAAATGGCTTTATTTACCGCATTGCCGTTTGCCATGACGCAGTTGGGTTTGGAAAAAATCCATCACTGGCAAGTCTATCTGCCGTCAACCATTACCGGCCTGATTATTATGGTGCCGCTGATTATCGTCGGCGAAACGCGCAACAAGCTCAAACAAGTGTTTATCCTGGGTATCGTCTGCATTGCCGCAGCGCAAATCGGTTTGCTGTTTGGAATGCACTCGGTATGGTTGATTACCGCTTATCTGATTGTTTATTTTATTGGTTTCAATGTATTGGAAGCTAGCCTGCCGTCTATGGTATCTAAAATCGCTCCGTCTGATTTGAAAGGCACTGCGATGGGTGTGTATAACACCATGCAGTCGGTCGGCTTGTTTGTCGGCGGCGCAACCGGTGGTTTATTATTCCAAAAATACGGTTTTGTAGGTGTATTTGCCTTTTGTAGCGTATTGATGTTGCTGTGGCTGGTATTGGCAGTCATTTCGCCGGCACCGAAACCCGTCAAAAACCTCAGCTATCCGCTTAACGCTGAATGGCAACAAAATCCGGATTTTCTTTACCAAAAATTGACCGAAATTGCAGGCGTTGAAAGCATCAGCTTTAGCGCAGACAAACAAACCATTTATATCAAGGCCTTGCAAAAAGGATTCGACCAAGAGGCCGCCGAAAAAATTATCACAGGAGTGTAAAATGTCATTGAATAAAGTTATCCTCATCGGCCGCCTCGGCCGTGACCCGGAAGTCCGCTATATGCCCAACGGCGAGGCTGTCTGTAATTTCAGCGTTGCCACCAGCGAAACTTGGAACGACCGCAACGGCCAACGCGTAGAACGTACCGAATGGCACAACATCACCATGTACCGAAAACTCGCCGAAATCGCCGGTCAATACCTGCGTAAAGGCAGCCAAGTGTATTTGGAAGGCCGTATCCAAAGCCGTAAATACCAAGGTAAAGACGGTATCGAGCGCACCGCTTACGACATCATCGCCAACGAAATGAAAATGCTCGGCAGCCGCAACGACAACAGCGGCGGCGCACCATATGATGACGGCTACAACCAAGGCGGTCATTCAAGCCAAGGCAGTTACCAACAAGCGCCACAACAGCAATACCAATCTGCCCCGGCTCAAGAGCCCCCAGCCGCCCCAGCCCGTCGTCCTGCTCCGGCACAACCGACTGCTCCGGTTGATGATATCGACGACGATATTCCGTTCTGAATTCCATATACAGAAATTATGTAAAAATACATCATAGAAACCAGAGAGAAGCCTTATAAAATAAGACTTCTCTTTTTTTACATTAGTTTTGATACAACATCTTTAATTTGATAGTATTTATATATGATATTTTTGTAAATTAAATGAATATGCATAGATTAGAAACAGTCCTTTTTTCAAATGGAGAACGTTTTCCTCTATTGGTTAATGTTAAAACTGGTATTCCTGATTTTTATTCAACTTTATGGGTAACTGTAGAACTACGTAATCAATCCGCAGTAAACACAATTAGAAATAAGCTGGGAACTATACAGTGGATAATGAATTGGGAAAAACAAAATAATCTTGTTATTAGTGATCTAATTCATAACAAAGTACTCTTAACAGAAAACCAATTAGAATCTCTTATTCGACATATGAGAATAAATGTAAAAAAGCAAAAGAATGTAATTAATACAAAAAAAAGTGTGTTAATGAAAGGTAGGACTCAATTTATTGATATTTATTCTGCCGTATCTCTTAGTCATCAATATAATAGACTAACAACGCTTTCAGAATACATATTATTTCTATCTAAAGTAATTAATGTATCTAATGAATATATTGAAAAATTGACGAAACTAATTATGTTAATTAAAGAGTCAAGACCTAAAAATCATAAAACATTATCTATCAAACCAGAAAGTGAGCTACCTGATGGATTGTTAGATGAGTTTATGTCTATTGCGAATTTTTCTAATCCTAATAATCCATTTCAAGATATTGGAATTAGAAAAAGAAACCATTTAATGTTTATCTTATTAAAGGAATTAGGGATTAGAAGAGGAGAGCTATTATCAATTCAAATCCCATTTATTGATATAGGAACAGCTAAATCCTCAATTACAATTAGACGAACGCATGATGATAAATTTGACACAAGGAAGAAGCAAGCTGTAAGTAAAACGAAAGAAAGACGACTTCCTATTTCACAAAATATAGCTCAACTTATAAATGACTATATTATGAACTATCGCTCTAAGATTCCTAACGCTAATAAACATCCATATTTATTTGTAACCCATCGAAAAGGAAAAACGCAAGGAAACCCAATTAGTACCAGTTCTTTTGATAACGTTATTGTACCAACAATGAAAAAGATAGATCCTAAATTTTCTATTATTCATCCGCATATTTTTCGTCATGAATGGAACTTAGATTTTTCACGAAAGGTGGATAAAAATAATCAAAATATAAATCATGATTTTTCTCATAAAGATTTTATTTCTTCCGAAAAAGAAGCAAAGATGAGACAACATCTTATGGGGCATACATCCGAGAAATCAGGAAATATTTATAATCAACGCTATGTAAGAGAAAAAGCTAACAAAATATTATTAGAGCTTCAAATTGAGCTCCAAAAAAAGGTTGATAATTATGAATCAAAATAGATATTTTAGACAGTCAAGAGATGGGTATGCATTTGATGAAAATGAAAACTTTTGGCGTATAAGTAAAGACAAAACCATTAACTTTTCTCAACATATATTAAATATAAATAAAAAAACATTAGACGGTTTTAGAAAAACATTAGCAATATATGCCGAAAAATACTCAAGTTATCACGTATCTCACATGTATCAACAGTTTCAACGATTAGTAATTTCAACTAACTTAGAAATAATTAATGTGCCAATAATCTTGGATTGGAAAAATAAACTAGGAAAAGAGCATGAATGGTATTTAGGAGCATTAAAGGGTTTTTTACTGTCATGGCATGAGTATGGCTATTATGGAGTTGATAAATCTGTTGTGTCATTGCTAGAAAGCTTTACGTTGAGTGGAAATGAGAAAGGTAAATCGGTATTAATGAGATGCCCTTATACAGGAGCATTTACCGAAAATGAAGTTTTGGCTTTAATGGCTGAACTTGCTAGACTTTGGAGAGAAGATCTTATTTCATTTGAAACATATGCATATATTCACTTACTTCAATCTACAGCTAGAAGACCCATTCAAATACGCCATTTAAAATTTGAAGATTTAAGAAAGGAAATCTCTCAAGGAACATGGAATTATTTTTTAAATATCCCTAGTGCAAAAAAAAGAGGAGGGCTATTTAGAGAAACGTTTAAAAAGCTTGCTATCACAGAGGACTTATATTTAATTCTCCTAAACTTTATGGAACATCAATATAAGAAATTGCTTAGTCTGGTTGATGAAACCTTTATTTCTAGTTATAAAATGAAATTACCAATGTTTATTGATTGGAATTGTTTAAAGAAGAATATCAAAAATAGGAATTTTGATCTTTCATTATTAAACAAAGATATTTTTCATTATTCTGCTTCTTCGTTGGAGCTATACGCATTACGAAAATTCTGTATTCACCAAAAAGCAATTTCAGAACGAACAGGTGAAATTATTCATGTAACAGCAAGACGTTTTCGCCATACTAGAGGAACAAATCTAGGAAGAAAAGGGGTTGGGGCAACGATTATAGCAGAGCTCCTAGATCATACAGATACACAAAACGTTAAAGTTTATACTGAAAATACAGCTGATACAGTGCAATACATTGATCGTGTTATGGGTGCTGAAATGGGAAAACTCGCCCAAGCATTTACAGGTAGAATTATTTCTAACTTAAATGAAAGCGAAAGGGGGCACGATCCAACATCTTTAATAACCAATAACGGAATAGACACAATAGGTGCTTGTGGTACAAATGATTTTTGTATAACTAGCTATGAAACTTGTTATTTATGTCCTAAGTTTAGACCGCTCGTTGATGGTCCTCATCAACAAATCTTAAATAAGTTGTATGAGGAAAAGGAAGAACGTTTAAAACAAACCAAAAGCATAGATTATGCATCATCCAAAGATCGTATTATTTTAGCTGTTGAGTATGTTGTTCAAGCTTGCAATGATATGAAAAGAACTATTGGGAGCCACTAATTATGAATAATCTAATTTTTACTCCACAAGATAATAATCCTAAATCTAATTTAGAGCAATTTATTAATTTCAGTAAAAATCAGCTTACTACCTTTGGAAATGATTGCTGGGAAAACAACCAATGGAAAACAACATTCAGCATTTATCCAGTTCAGGTTCGTTTTTCCACAGAAAGAATTAAATCTACAGCTTATAAATATGAGCCATTAGCTGCACCATTCATTGAATTTGCCAAAGCCTATATTCGTTATACTTATTCTCTAAATCCTATTCGGAATTTAGCCCGACATACTGAATCTTTACGTATAGTTGAAATGGCTCTCTACAATATTAAAGGAAAAGCTGACATACTTCAGCTTGATTATTTAGTTATTCATGAAGTAGAAAATATCGTATCAAAAAAATATAAAAAAGGTACGGAATCAGTCAATAAATTAGGTTATCAAATTCAAAAATTATTTGATTTTTGTAGAGAAAATCAAATTACACCTCAACTACCTTTATGGAAAAGTCCTTACAAACGCCCTAGAGATTTGACTATATTACTGGATGAAAAAGGAAAAGAATACCGCTCCAGTAAAATGCCAACTGATGAAGAAATGATGTTGGTAGCTAAACTCTTTCATGATGCCCCCAATTTAGACAAAGAAACTGAATATTACACAGCTGTTATGGCTCTACTTATGGTTGCTCCATCTCGTTGTTCTGAGTTAATGTCGTTATCTGTTAATTGCTTAGAATGGGAGAATGATAGCTTAGGAAATAAGCAATTAGGTATTCGATGGATACCCGCAAAAAATGGTAAAGTGGGATTAAAATGGGTTCCTAGCTGTATGCAAGATATTGTTGTTGAAGCCGTTAAACGCTTAACAAATATAGGCACCCTAGCAAGAGGAGTTGCTAAATTTGCAGAAGAAAATCCTAATATATTGATGTTATCCAATAAAGAGGCTGCGCCATCCCGTTCTTTATACCAAAAGCCTTTAACTAAAAGTGAAATTTTTGAAGTACTAGATATTGACAAAAATAGCACTAATACTAAATGGTTTAAAAATTTAATAAGTGAAAATGATGGAATTATAACTTATGAGGTGTTAGGAAAATTTTTATATAAAAAATATACATCAAAATTTCATAATTGGCCTTATGTTGATAAACATAAAAATGTTAAGGTTTCTGAAGCTTTATTATTATTTAGAGAAAATGAATTTCATGATGACTTTTCCCCTAAAAGTTTTTCTTTTGTGTTACCAACGGTGAATCAAATTAATGATAGGTTTTGCTATTCTGAAACTCGTCCTAAAACATCATTATGGGAAAAACATTGTATAGGCACATCCAAAGGAGAATTCATAAGATTACCATCACACAATGCAAGACATTGGTTAAGTACAAAAGCTGAACGAGGAGGAATGGATGAGTTAACTTTAGCTAATTGGGCAGGACGAGCAAGAGTTGCAGATAACAAGGCTTATGATCACAGAACAGAAGAAGAAAAAAGTGAATCAGTTAGGAATTTACTCATTCCCGAAGATATTTCTATCTTAGATAAAATTCATTTGAATCTTCCTATTACCTATGAAGACTTAGGGAAAGATAGAATTGGAATCGCAACGGTAACAGAAATAGGGATCTGTGAACATGATTATGCAATGTCTCCATGTTCTCGTCATGGAGATTGTGAAACATGTAAAGAACTTATTTGTATTAAAGGATTAGAATCATCTTTAGAAATATTAAAGCATAGAGTAATTCAGCTTACAGAGCAAATTAATAAAGCAAAAGAACACCATAAATTAGGAGCTTTTGGTGCAGATCGTTGGATAAGTAACCTAGGGTGGAGATTGGCACATATAAGAACCAAAATTGCATTCTTGGAAAATAGTGAAATTCCAAATGGTGCACTATTACGAATACCTGACGAATATGATCCTTCACCAGTCAAGTTAGCCTTATTGGAAAAAGGAATGGATATAGATGTTAAAAAACCAGAAACGGCTAAACTTGATGATTTATATAGGTTAATGGAGTTATAGTATGCCAAAAATTCTTGTTACAGAAGAAAATTTAGAAGATATCATCATGATGATTAAGACTTGGGAAGATAAACTAACATGGGATTTACTTTGTTCTAAAGTTTCAGAATTATTGAATATTAAAAGCATTGAAAGACAATCGCTAGCTAATTACTCAGATATACAGGAAGCATTTAGCAAACGAAAACAAAAGCTTAAAGAAAAGGCAAAAGCTAATCCGGAACCGAATGTAACAATGGATTACCTACAAAAACAAGTAAACAATTTAAAGGCTCAGGTACAACGATTGGAAGAAATCAATGAGCGATATAAGCAACAATTTATTGTATGGCAATATAATGCATATATGCATGGAATGACGGAAGATAAGCTAAATAAGCCACTTATTGCAGTTAATAGACAACATCGGTAAACCAGATTGACTAAACATTTCATATATCATTTCCGCATCGCCCAAGATGAAATTTTGAAATTTACAAAGTTTGATTATTGAGGCGTTTACCACCTAAAAACTGCTGATTACAGGTTAGGCATTTATACTACTGTTTCCCTGATTTCTAACCATTCTCTCTAATGTATTTTTTACCACAAAAAGGGCAGTTTTTTGATTCATCACTTTCAATCCACGCAAATGCATATAGTATATAGTTTTAAGGGATATTCCAGCCTAAATTTTGTCCATTACATCTATAAACATAATCTTGTGAATTTTTTTAATCCATTATGCTTATTTAATTTTGTTTGAGATCTTTAAATTGTAACCCCCCCCTAAAATCGCCCCGTACTACAAAACGCAATCATTTCATACAAAACGCCTCAAAATAGCCAATTTTAGAGGGGAGTTACAAAAGCGTTTTAAAGATAGGGTGTATTTAGCCATAAAAAATCTGCTCCTTAATTAGTTGGATTAGAGTCCAACTTTTGGGGAGCTGATTATTTAAACTACATTTTTCCGAAACAGAGAACGGACATAGGTTCGATTCCTGATTGCATACTCGGGGGCGTTAAACAAACCTTAGCCTTCATCACTAACTCCTGTGATAACAATGGTGTTTGCTCCGGACTCTCCCGTTAGGTACATCCGTAATGCGTATAGCAAGTCAGGTGTCTTGCGGAATATTTCTGGTTTATCAATTTGTAGGCTGATTCTGGATTTTAATTCAATATTGTTAGAGATTACTATCTTCGAAATTTTCTCTATCAAGGTTATGTACTTTTTAGTCAAATTATTACTCACGGCAAAAATTATTTTGCAGTTTTCATCATCCATTCCTCGGGTTCTCAGCAATGCAAGAAGAAGCTCCAAGTGCTTACAGAGAGTTGCTATCTGAAATCCTTTCCCTTTCTTGACAACCTGCTGAGAGTCGAACTCAAGGCAGCCATATAAGTTTCTGGATAAAGCCCCAAGATCCTCTTTGGTCAATTTGTTGATCAGTGTTTTGGAACGCCAAATAGCTATCGACAAAATCTCCATGGCAATGGATCTGGTCAGGCCCTCATTATCAATGTGGTCGATGACATTTTCCAACAGCTCTTGCTGGTATGGCAGTTCGGCATTACCGATAGCAAAAGCAATATTCTTGTGGTACCTCGGCAAAAGCTCTTTATCCTTCACAGCATCAAGGAGCCTAGAACCAACAATCCCAGGAGCATCCTTATGTAGACAACACAGAAATAAGAAAAGCTCCTCTTTAAGGGTGTCTGGCATATTTTCTGACTCAATTATTGATATGATTTTTTGAGTACCTTCGAATATTGCGTTCCTAAAATGGTCAGGCACGTCTGACTCTGAAAGGGAGTGGTCATGATTCCAGATGGTTAATGCTGGAAATCGGAGGCTGAAGATTCCTTTTTCAGCATACTCCATGGTTCTGGAAAGCTTCCGATTGATGGTATCCTGTGCCTTCTCCTGGAGCCGTGAGGGTAAGCTCTCTGAAAATGATATATTTGACCCGGAAGGACCTTTTTCATTAGTAAAAACATCCAGATAAACTGGGCGTCCCTCATATAGGGAATTTTCATCAACAGCCTCAATAAATTGAGAACTGTGGCAAAACACACTCTCTCCATCAACATTGACTCGGCAATAGTATTTCCCGGTACGATCAGTGGTTCCCCATTCCAAATAGCCGACTTTTCTTTTATTCAGGATAGATTTAAATTCCTGTTCATAATCGAACGAGATCAGATCATTCAAGCCTGCAATTTTGGAGCAACACCAGTCCAGAAGGTCAGAGAAGCTTTTGCCGTCTTCTTTTGGGAATTGCTGAAAATCGGACCAGCTTTTACGGGCTGGAAAATCTGGAACCGGCAAATTCTCAAGATCGGCTGCCTCACACTCTGATGCTGAGCGCCATTCAACCCGAATAGATTTAAAACCTGTTTCCGCTGAATCCAACGGAATGAATTTCAATTCGTATGGAGCATCCGCTCCATAGGTGTAGGTCATCTTCAGCTTGCAGGCCGTGGCTTTCTTCAAAGGGAATGCTGGTGATTTCAGGTACGCAACAAACTGAAGCTCTTTATTGCCTTCTCCCTGCTGCAAAGGAAAACTGTAATGCGCTTGTCCGGCTGGAAGAGTAAATGACTCTTCTACTGGTATATTCACAGTTCTGCCACGTTGCGGTGTTACTGTCGCATCTTTTACCAAATAGAAATTTTCAAAGTGTCCATCACGAACAATTTTGATCGACAGCTCTGGCAGATGATCTCGCCAAAGGGCAATGTCACCAACTTCCTCCTGCCATCTATTTAAAGTCTGGCAGCCTTTAATTGGTGACCATGCAGACCCTAGCCACTTGTAATCCATTAGCACATCAGATTTTCTGATTGTATCCTCAAGAGGTAGGATAAAGACTCCAACTTCTCGACAATCTTTATTTCTAGAGTTCAGGCAGTCACTGATAGCGTAGTTTGATAATATGTTGAGATCTAAATCCTGAATCAGAGCCTCCCGAATAGAACCCGGTAAGTGATACCAGTGATCGTCTTTCACAAAGGACACTTTTCCGGAATCACTGGCTAAACCATCAAAACCGAACAAATGAAGAAGTTCTTCGGATGTTTGGCAGCCATTACGGTCAAGATTGCGGACCATGGCTGTATGAATACTGCTATTTGGCACAATAACCGTAGGGTGTCGTTCCCAACTCACACCTTGTGTTTCAGGCAATATTTCAGCCAGCTTTTGTTGATATATTGCCTGAACAGGGGTTATTGAAATGCCTCCGGCAAATGAATCAACCACCAGCACAAAATCATTCTCTCGGACTCTATCCTGTACAAATTTCTTCGATGATTGCCATGCAAAGATAGCTGCTATGCTTTTGGGAAGCGGGATCGACTCATCAAAATAAAAATTGACACTTTTTCTTATTCCTTCTAGATCAAAGTCATTACCCCAATCAGGAACAAGATAGGTGAGTTTGTCTGTCTGAATATAGTCACTCAACTTTTTAGTAAAAAACATCGATGCACTGCTTTTGGTGGCATCGGGCAGTGTTGATCTATGTGAAAAGAGGCTCCTCATGCTCACCGTTTCAACTTTCCCACTTAAAGTGATAGCTTTTGCTTCTCCGCAATCGACAACATGCTTGTTTCCATCTTGTAACGTCCAAATTTGCTGAAGTAACCTGAACGGCAGATGAGCCTGGGAGTCTGTATTGTTCGTGAACCTTGGACGAATAGAACACAGGTCAACAACAGTGCTATCCATCTGTATTGGACCACTTTGATTAGTAGCCGTTGCAGAGTGTTCAAACGGGACATCCGTGACGAATGACAGTATTGCCTTTGGTATCTCTTTAAGAGTTTCTGACTCTATTTTTAATTTCTTTTTCCCGCTTGGAGCTTGCTCAATAACAAGATTACCGGAAACGATCTGTAATAAATACTCATCCTCACCGACTTGTATCTTCCATTTATTACCCGTCAAATTGAAATCGACAAGGATGATTCCTGCTGGAAGGGTTATGTCGTCTGCACATTCACCCTGTCGGTTGCTACCGATAATAAAAGAAACTTCATCTCCAGTAGATAATGAATCGAGCTTGAGCTTGCTTGACAGATTGTTTTGATGAAAAAATAAATCAACACCACTTTCTTGAGTTACAAAGCCAAACTTCTTTTCATAATTTATAGTTTTGATCTTCCCTTTGATCTTTGAGTCAACCGCAGGGAATAAATATCCCCGGACTGGCAATTCTGGGGAGATAGAAAAATTATCATAATCGAGACCGACCGGTTGCTGAACGATTCGAAAACGATCGCTATGGTTAAGCAAGCAGAGAGTATTCCAATAAATAGCACGGAGAATATCGCTATCGAGTCTTTTACTATCTCCCGCGATCTGCTCATCGATAGCTTGGAGCCAGAGCCAACCATCCCAGACTTTTCGATAACACTTATCCTGAAGAAGCGTGTTATTAGGCGGAAGGTTACTCCACACACCGATTTCAGCAGTATCTTCCGTTCTGAACCAGCGCTGGATGGCAACAAGCAACTCCTCACAAGTATCTTCTGCCGCTGACGAAAAAACATTCTGTCTTTCAATTAGAATTTGTTCCAGACGGAACAGGAAAGCTCTCAAAAGTCGGTTTTCTGCCGTATCAACACTGGATCTCCGCCTAACAGCCTTAATATAAGGTTTACTGGAAAGCTTCTCGCGGAGTGTTCTTCCCGGCTGACGGCTGAGCCATTGAACACTGTTGCTGTCAATCTCTCTTGTCGCATGTATTGGCAGCATGGCATACTCTCGTAATATCTTATCCCGAGTATGCTCCATGATTGCCAGAACAGCTTCCTTCGTGTGTGACACAATTCGATAGATACGGTCTTTTATCTCACCCTCAGGTGACCCATCCTGCAACGATTTCGCCACAGCATCCAAAAAATCGACAATGCTGGTATGTAGGGCATGCCCGGAAACAGGGTCGAAGCTCGATACTTCCGTCAGCCAGTTGCGCAGCATCAATATTGAATCCGCCTTGACCTTTATCTCACCCTGAGAGTTTAATGCCTTATAAAAAGACTCGATAGAATCAATATCTAATGAGTCACTCATTCCTTATAGCTCCTTCGTTTGATTACATTTATCTTTTAGATCTTTGGCTTTTTTTGCATCACATGACATTATATTTTTAATCTCAGGTGTAGTTAACTACCAAAGTTCTTTTCCTTCTGTTTTAGCGAATGCTTATAAACGTTCTGGAATATCTGTGTTCATTGGTACAGAATTTATACTAACATCTACTTGTTGGATTACGTCAGTTTCCTTTAAGTCTTTGTCGTTGTTATCTATATTAGTATCCTTTAAATAATTAGCACTGTTCCAGATAAACTGACCGTAACCAAACTCACAAGCCAGATCGAAGTCTTCGATTATCGTATAGTCAGCGTTCACCAGTTGAGTTCGAATTTTATCAAGGCAGTCCGATTTAGATTTTCCTCTAGTTTCAATTCCTCGTAATTTAGGCATAACCTTCTGAACTAATTGATCTTCAAAGGCGATTTTCATTGCTTTTCTTAAGCCTTCATCATCGTTGTTTCTCTGGGCTTCCAGTACATCGGGATAATTGGACATGTAGTATTCGATGGATTGCCACACCCTGTGCCCCAGAGCTCTGCCAACCTTGGACAGCGAAGTGTTCATGTCTTCGATGAAACCCTTGAATGGCAAAATCTGATCGTCGTTGAATTTGCTTTCTCTGCACCACCAACTCTCCCAGAGTTTACGAGGCAGCAGAGGAGCTTGATCGTCCAACGGTTTCAGCTGACGGCGTCTTTCAAGGGTGGTCGGCCGGGGAAAGTTGATTACAATCCCTCGATCAAGGACCTTGTCTGAGAGGGATTTGGTTGTCTCGTCCTGGTTCATTGTTCCAGCCCAGAGCACATTTCTTCCCAAGGGCAGATCATAGTGTTGGATACCTGCGCCCAGCTTAACTTCAAGGCTCGGCACATCATTGCCTTTGCGACCGCGCCGAAGCTCAAGCTTGCTCAAGAATTCCGCAAAATAGAGTTCGACATGGGCAAGGTTCATTTCATCCATCAAAATCAGACTCATGACATCTTCAAGACCGAAAGGATAGCCTTCAGCTTGAGCCTTTTGACTTTGTGCCAATAAACGCAGAACAGGCTGGGCATCGAACTTGTTATCAATAGAGTTGAAAAAACCAAGCATGGATTCCTGGCTGTCCCAGTTTGGTTGTACTGATAGGCTTAGAAAATTAATCCCACCAAAATGTGAATAGAGTCTTGGTAATTCAGATTTACCAGTTCCACTAACACCTGCTAAAACCGTAATTGGAGACCATTCGGATGTTTTTAGAGCAGTGTGGAATGCGTGTAAAATTCGCCGTGGGAATCTCAGACCATAATCAATGCAGGATTTACTGATTCCATCCAGCCATTGAAGCTCTTCAACTTTATCAGCAGCACGAGGCATTTCTTTTTGAATGTATGGTTGTTCAATATCTCTAATCCGTGCTTCTCTGTCTGCTTCCCTTTCGTAAGCCGACTGTAAACGCTTAATATCTACCTGCAATTGGTTGTTGTAGGCTTCAATATTATCTCGCTGATTTGTAAGAATTTTATTTTGCCTTTTCAAAGAATCATTTTCTGCCTCAAGTTCGTTTTGATCTTGCTGAGATGCAAAAAGTTTCTGATAGTCTGCTTTATATTTCTCTTTTTCTCTTTCAGTATGTTCTCTTTCTGAATTTAAGCGATCAAAGGCTTCTTGCATCTCCTGTGTTGGACGTGTGGCAAGGTCATCGCGCAGCTTTTTGATTTCCTCTTCATAGGTTTTCAACTTCAGTAAAATAGCGGCTGGGTCTTCATCACCGAGTTTTTGCTTCAATTCTTCAAAGTTTGAAATTAGAGCACTGCTCGTTTTGATGGATTCTCTCAAACGGGCAATTTCATCATTGAGTGCAGACTTTTCACTCTCGAAAGATTGCTTCCGTTCAGCAACTTTGTCATTCACCTCAAGATTCAAATTTAATTCTCTTTCCTCAAGTTGGTCTTGTCTAGATCGAAGGCACTGCTTTTGATACTCAAGTTTATCCTTGAGTTCATCAAGCTCAGCCTGATCCTTCAGGAGAGCCTTTCTTTTTTGTTCGATCTCATCCTTTTCCTGTTGAATCTCCACCTCATGAACTTTCAGTCTATCAGCTATCTCTTTCTCCAAGCTTGCTATCCTGGATGTCCTCTTCTCCGAAAGTTCTTTTTCAATGGTTGTCAGAGCGCTTGCCCGTTTTGACTCCAGCTCCTTTTCCTGTTCTTTCCGAAGATTGAAGAGCTCGTCATCAAGCTTTGCCCTCTCATCTGTATAACCTGTCTCTCTTTCTATTTCAGCCTTTTGAATTTCCAGTTCTCGCTGTCGCAATTCTTCACTTTTGCTTTGAATATGCTTCCATCTTTCAGTTGCATTCTCTTCTCTTTCCTTTAATTGCTCTATCACCTCTGAAAACTTCTCTTTAAAAAGTTCAGGGAAACCATTCTTTGCCTGAAGCTCCATCTCTTCAAGCTGAACACGTTTGTCATTCAGCTCAGCTTCCTCTTTAGCTATCGCGTCTTTAGCGTCCTTTAGTGCCTGTTCCTTTTGAGCGAGATAGGTCTCTTTTTGGCTCAGAGAATCTTCTAATTCTTTCAGTTCTTGTTGCTTATTTAGGAGGCTAGCCTCTGTTACGTTCATAGAATTATCAGCCTGTTCTACTTGTTCATTACCTACAGAAGGCTGAGCGTTTTGCTTGTTCTTGTTGTCCATTAGAAGACCTCCGCTATTATATTGATTGCTTTGAATACATTTTTTTTCAACGACTCCATGTCGTCTTGTGAAAAGTCAGATTGTTGTTTGTTGCCGTGTCCACGCAGCCGGATCAAATCCGCGACAAAATCAATGAATGCTGGATCTGATTTCTGAAGCTGAATCAGTTCGCTTTTTGACCCCAAAAGGAAAACGGCAAGAAGATGAGCTCCCAGTGTTGTGCTTGAGCCCTGAACGGTACGATAAAGTCGTTTGGTATTTACCGTACTAATTTGTTCGGGAATGACATCAGGTGTAGGATAAAACTTGGATTGAACAATTTTTTCAATCGCTTCGTCCCTTAGGTTTGTTCGGTTTTCGACTGATGATCTCCGGTCCTTGGTAACTTCAAACAACGACAACTGCATAATGGATGCTAGCAAATTTATGTAGCGCTGAAGCTGCTCATTATCCAGAGTCTCCCTCTGGCTTAAGATCGTTACTTTGACCAACTCTTCGCGTAACGACGGGGAAACAGCTTGAACAAATCCAAGCCCCAATAACTTGTCCAGTTCGATCCTTGCCTTCAATCTGACCTGATCAATGTCTCTTTTCTGCTTTGTTTTGGCAGTGTAGGTATCGTCAGTTATATCTGGTATTAGCGAATGGATGAGTCGAGTGGTTCTATCGCGATAGCCCTCAAGGGTTTCTAATGAAAGTTCGACATCTGTAGAGTTTCCATGGGATACTGGGTCCCTGACTTCTTTCAGTATATTGATAAAAGAAAGACATCTTGAGTCTTCAATGGCCAGATTATTAAGCGGATGTTTGGGATCATTTATCGCCCCGGCTATTGCCAGAGCCAGTAGCGGCTGCATCTCGGAAACACCACGGTCAATAGCTCTAATTTTACCGGGTTGAACTTGAAGTAGGGCTTTCACACTGTCCGAAACATCAAACCCAATCTTGGTGGCAAACGAGCACAGTATCTTGTCATTTTCACGGTAGGACTGTGACGAGAACAAGCGTTCCCAGTGAGTCACCGGGTTATCAGATACAACAAATCGCAACGCCCACTCTATGGCTTCATACAAGGCAACTACCGCCAAGCCGGTCAAACGGACAAATTCCTGCTCATCGTCAGATGAGTCGATCTTGATTTTTTCAGCATCAGACAGATGCTCTTGTGCGCGTCGAAGTGGGCGAGTTATCAGTGGATATTTCTTTAACCCGTCCGCCACTGAAGATTTATTTTCAGCCTCTTCATTGCTTGCATCTGGATTCAGCCGGTCGATAATGCCTTTTTTCTTCAAATCTATGACCCACTGCCAGTCCTGAGAAGTAAGGTAATTAGCAAAGCTTTCAGAGAAGCCAAAGCCACATCCATCCGTCACCAGAAGGTCTGAGTTGCCTATCTGGATAAGGACATTGCAATGCAAGTAAACCAGTTCCGGATTTTCATGTAAGGATATGGCTTCGGCCATTGGAACTGGAGGCGGGTACTGATCAATAGCTTGGTTCAACAGAGCATACCGTCGATATTTCTTCTTAAACTCTCTTATAGCTCTGATGACATCGTTGGAGTCAGGAACCGTTTTCCAGAAAGAGTCTTTTGCAGGGCGTATCTGTCTTGCACTTACCCTCGACTTCTCATTGGTTGGATTGATTAGAAAATCAATAAATCCGCTGTCACCAATCCTTGAGATTTTTTTATAGCTCAACTGATCCGTGCTGACATAGGGAAGAAGTTTCCCGGACAGCAGATCGATAAACACTGTACCCACGGTGTATTCCAGATTACCGTCTGATTTATTTTGCCACTCGTTCAGAAGTTCCTGTCCGATCTCAGATAACTCATACCGGTCATTCAAAAGGCCTAGATGGTTGAGACGATTCTGAATAAAGGCCACCAGTTCCTTTTCCAGACAAATGAGCAGCGCAATCTTTTCTGTATCGCCAGATTCAATCTCTGTTATCTTCAAAACAGTTTCCTCAAATATATTGAGTCTACTTTGTTTCTTTTTCGGAATAGAAATACTGAAAGCATGGCATGGCCAAAGAATATCTTGTTTCGCTGCTATATTTAACCCATCTAATGTTTGATGGAAACTAATTATTTTAGGGCGATGATCTTTTAGTTTTGAACTCATAGGATTACTCCCTGTTCATAGCACAAATCATAGAAGTTTTTCAGAGCTGGAACAGCATCCATAGCTATCTGGGTGTTCGCAAGAGTGCTGTCTCCCACAATGGCTAAAACCTTCTTCTGACGGCTCATACTGACGCAGAGGCGGTTTTCCGACATGAGATGGCCGAATAGCTTTTGCTGCTTCTTTTTGTAATCCTCCTCGTTGTGTATATGAGGCGGCAAGACGTTCATATCCTGAGACCTCACCATGGAAAGAAACACAATATCGAATTCCATACCCTGGAAAGCATCGACAGTGCCGATACGGAGCCGCTCTTCACCATTTTCAAGAAAGCGGTATTCCTGACATATCTGCCATGTATCATCCTGTGCACGTTCCGTGATACCGAATTTTTTCAGGGCTTCATAAACAGCAAATACTTGGGCCTTATAAAAACTGATGACGCCAAAGCTCAGTCCGGAACCTTCTTCAGAGCCAATCCACTTATTCACATACTCTGCTATAACCTTGGCTTCAGATATTCTCTGCCTGCTTCGGCTAGGCAAAACATCTTCCTTCCCTTGACTATTAGGGACATTAATCCAAATAGCCGCTTTGTTTTCTATGCCCGGAAGGCGGTGCCCAAAGTGGCTCGCAGATAATGGAGATCGATAACCCTCATTATATTTCCGATAGAAATTATTGCTAACAAAATCCCCCAACAGCGGGTGTGTTCGGTACTGAGCATCCAACGTTACTGTTCGTTTGATACGATCTTTCTCTTCCAGTTTTTTCAGGCGATTGAACAGATACTCAAACATGCTTTTCTTGACAAAATCGACATCAACTGGAGGACCGGATGAATCGTCACCTTCCAAGGCTCTGGTGACCTCTTCATCAATCAAGTGGGGCAACTGCCTGTGGTCCCCGACAAGGATTATCCTTTTTTCCGCCAGAGACATCGGAATAAGTAGGTCTCGTGGACTGGTTCTCGCGGCCTCATCTATGATCACCGTATCGTACTTAACCATTTCTGGTTGCTGATCATATCGGACGTTTTTATTCTTTGAGCGGATGATGTCTTTCCCGACCGCCTGTTGAATAGTTGCAGCATACACAAAGTTGTAGTCCTCTATGGCCTCACGAACGCCATCAGGATTGTCTTCAAGCTCATGTAAAAACTCAGCCAGAATTGAATCCCGTTTATTGGTTGAACTGAGTTTTTTCTCCAGAAGTTGAGATACCGTTGCCACTAATCTCAAAACATCCTCTCTTGGTTTTTCTGTCCTGAAGTTGGGCGAAGGCAGATATCTATAGAGTAGCGATTCTTTCAGCCCTCTCAGCTCTGAAAGAAAACTCAGCGACTCACCGCTGCGCCAACGGGCCGCTTTTTTAAGAACGCTTAAATCTAAATTGGCTGATTCGTCTTCGATCTTATTCAGCAAATCGACCGCTCTTGCGGCTCCATCGTCTTCAAAGGCTGCTTCACTGACACGCAGAGCTCGAACGAGCCGCAAGGTAGAAGGATCATTCGACTTCAGTTCCGTTTTCAGGGAATTGATGATTTCCTCAGCCTCACTGGTGATATCCTCAGAAATCACATCTCTGGGTAAACCGAGAATACGCTTCATTAAACTGACGGTGTTGCTCTTCGAGGGACACAATGAGTATGCGATAAACAGCTCTGCCAGTCTTACCTGCTCCTCAGTCTGAGCTATTTGAGGATTCTTGTTTCGAATACTCTCAGCGATACTGGAGCACCATTGGTTAATTTTTTCCGTGATAGCATCTACCGTAAACTCTGAATCACCGGACCTTTTGCCAAACTTAACTGCCGGAAGGGCATTAACGCTCAGCCTTGCAACTATATTCTCCACTGCATCATGTTGAAAACCTGAGACAAGTATCTGACCTCTTATCAATTTGGTTTTGTCATATTCCTCATTGAGCCTTTCAAGAATTGCTGTAACTACCGTTGTTTTTCCTGTACCCGGTGGCCCCTGAATAAGAGCGATGTCCGGGGTGTTTAATGCGACGTCGATGGCCTCTATCTGTTTAGGAGTTGGATCATGCTTGAAAATTTTCTCTCTCACAAAGGACGTCAAAGGCTTCAGTTTGGTGACACGCTGTATGTCCGGGAGTGTTCCTCCTTCTTCAATCAGCAGGCCAAGAAGCGGGTTAGCACAGCGTCCTTCCAGAATGGCTGAACGTGCCCGCATTCGTCTTTCAATCTGAATCTTGTCGCCATTGATGGACAGAATCAAAAACATCTGACCAGACGGAATTGACGGCAGATCCAATTCAATGCTGGTTTTTGAAATCTTAAGGATCGGGGCATAAACAGAAGCTGGCATTTCAGCATCATTCTTTTTCTGATTCTTTTTGGTTGCGAATTCTTCTTCCAGAGCCTTGCTGTAGGCTTCCCATGTAAGATCAGGATTCTTGAGGTATAAAGGCTGCTCGGAGGTGATCTCTATCTCATCCCCTTCGGTAAGTTGATCCGGAATAGACGACACAAAGAACTTAACGCCTTTTGTTGTCTGCTCTGTGCCATGAAAATCTATTCGACCTACGGCTTTCGCCTTTGCCAGCAGCATTTCACCTTCAATTGCGCCGTACTCGTCCCACTGTTTCAAGTAACTCCCGGTCTCCTTGGTAAGTTGACTCATCGCTCCAGCGGCTAAAGCCCGAATGCGACCTGTCTTGGTGTAGTCAGAAAACAGGACTGCACCCCTTGCCAGACGTAATGATCCTTCACTCTTCTGGTTATCCATAAAGACCGCTTTAGTCGCAAAATAGATGTCCTTTAACTTATCGACATTGCGCCTTTCAACCGGGATACGAACTCTCTCTCCATAGATAGAGAATTCCCGGTACTTCTCCTGCACAACGGCTTGGGAGTCGGGCGAGTCTTCATCCTCAGGAATATCCGCTTCAAAGTCAGCCTTGGCGGATGGGCCGCTCATGAGCAGAAAGAAATCTTCGCCACCAACGCTGATTTTGCATTTATCGTTTAATACGCTCCCCAGCTCTTCAGCTCCATTGAAGCGAATGCCATTTTTTTTAGCCGTTGATTCTATGTGCTCATCAATGCCGATCTCCACGTCGCCAATTTCAACGATTTCACCATTGAAAAAGATGACTTTCACAAGTGCACTGCCGTCCTTGGCAACCTGCATTACCTCGGCAAGGTGTGCACAGCCTCTTTTTAAATGGAAATTCAGATCTTTTCCGGTCGAAGCATCGCAGAGCGCTACGCTCCACTGTTGGCCATCAATTCTTAATTTGTACGCCTGCCCAGCATTATTGGGTGCAATATATCCAATACCCATGTTTGGAGTCTCTCCGGACAGCTCCGGTTTCATCCATAATTCAAAGGTGATTTCAGCATTTATGTCTTTCAGTCTCATTTACCACCCCCGCTAATTATGCATTTAACCAACCGAGGACTATTCAAATGTGCGAATACCCAAAACTGAACATCCTGCGTTGCTCGATCTATTTTCATCTGTGAATAAAGCTTATGAAAACCACTTTGCGGGGGGGGGGCAGCGGCAACGGACAAATCGGCTTTTCCGTGGTCTGCCTTTTTAATCAGAATGTCATTATCGCTTGAAGAAATAAGTACCTCTGCTGTATCCGAATCAAGCATTGCAAATTCATCAAAGACTCGCCTCGGTACAGTCAGTTCTGCCCCCTGCGAGATCTCACGTACATAGCGCCAGCATGGTGAGTTTAGGGGCTTGTCAGGTCCATTCCATCGATATGACTCAAGGATGAACACCTGCGGCCTCTGCGTTTTACAGTAAGGACAATTGTGACCCTCTGTTTCCGGGTGAATGAAATCATAGTAATAGTTCATCAAGCAACCCGGGCATGTGACAGTCATATCCGCTGCCTGAGCGAGAGCTTCAGGCCAGTGATAGATTGTCGGCCGCAACAAAGGGGATGTCCTTCCCTGTCCGAATGTGCCCTCAAACAAAGCGGTTAGCTTCTCTGTAAGAAGAAGGGATCTGGGTAGGCCACTGTCGGAAGAGTTGGAATCATCATCTTGGTCATCAACCCAAGGGAACAATCCGGCATAAGCTTTATCTTCAATATCCTCGTCATCATTTTCTTCATCAGCCCAGTCGCCTTCATCCGTTCCATCCACTTTTTTCCCAACAAAAGGATGAATCAGCGAGAGTAGGTAGAAAGCCACCACCGCAAACGCATGGCAATCGCTTGATGGTCTTCCACCATCTTTGCCCTGAACCAGCTCCGGGGCTCCGTATTTTGGTGTGTAAACAACACTTCCTCCTGCGGTGATTTCAAATCGAATATTGTCAGCATCAATCAGCCAGACTGATGAGTCATCAATTCCTTCTGAAATAAAGATATTGTTGGGGGATATGTCGCCATAGACCATGCCGTTACCATGGAGGCGTGCCAATAATGACGCGCACTTGTAGAGCGCATGAAGTCTGCGCTTTAGCCCTCCAGTTTTATAGTAATGGACAATCTTTTTAGCTTCATTCTCTGGGATTGCCGAAAGCCATGTCGGAATATCGCCTGGCCCAATTTTTTCTGCGGACTTACCATCTATCCAGAAATGGCTGAACGGAACCATCTCACTCAAAAGCTGCATCACATAACCGGCATTGTTCTGAAGCAGCGCTGCCGGTACGGATATATTCAGACTTTCCGGCAGAGGCAGAAGCCGGACGCGCTTAAAGCGCTTTGAATACCGTTCCACCGACTCTTCATTGGTGACAGGATTCCCGCTTTCATCTGTAACAAGCTTAATTGCCAGATCAGGGTCCTTGGTACGGAAAACAACGCCTTGACCACCTTGACCGAGAACCTTGTCCTGAATGTGTACATTTTGATATTCATCTACGTACTCGTTGAATCTTTGGCTCATTGGGAACCTCCTTTCTTAAACAGACAGGCAATCGTCTTGTCATCGGTGTGTCCTAGTACAGGCCATTCATTGAGCCACCGTTTGAGATCTCTTTTTCTTTTTTCCGACTCCATGTCTGCATAAGTTGAGTAGAGTTCCTGTGCAAAGATCATCTGTTTTTCGGGTAACAGATCATCGGATATGCCATCTGTGCATAGCACAACTGCATTGCATACGGTGCTTTTAATCGTCGCTATTTCCCACTGATCTGGCTTAAACTCCTGTTGAAGGCTGTTTGTGTAGTTTGAGAAGGAATCCTGTTTGTTATCACTGAGAATAAGGTTGTTTTCGCCAGTTTCTCCAAGGGCAGCAATCATTCCGTCACCAAGGCGACCAAGAGTGATAATTTCTTCAATCTGGATGGCGAAAAGGCATGTGGCCGAACAATCTGAGGAAGAGTACGGGGCTATTTTCACCAGCCAGTTGGCATGAATGAGCCTTAAAATATCAACAATATTGGCATCAGGTGTATTCTGGTAGCTTTTGGCTGCCTCAAAAACTGCAAGACAAGCAGCTTTTGAACCATGATCGGAATATGCCTTACTGCCTAAGCCATCCGATACAACAACGACATTTCCCCATTTATACCGACGTGCCATCCATGAATCCTGATTAGGAATCCCAGTTTTAACATGTAAGGGACCGATTACTGTGGCCCCCCAGCTTTTCCAAAGTTGATCAAGCATCCCAATCCTCCTCTGGATCTTCTGTTCCAGCCGGTTTGGATTGCAGAATCCGGGCTGTGGATACTGGCGCAATTAACGGCTCATCAAAACCAAAGATTGTGCTGTCAATTGCGGAGGAGATGTTCTCTGAAAGATGAACACTCTTGTTTGTGGATATTTTCTTTAACTTCAGCAAGTCGGCGTCAGCACCGACTGCAACAGTCCGGATGATTAGCTCAGGAAATTTGCTTAATTGGTTCTGAAAGCTTACGATGTCTGAATTGGAAAAATTACCGTCAGATAGAATGAGAATCCTCGCACTTCCGCTATCATTCAGATGCTGGGATAGGAAATCATAGAGATCACACAGGTTCGAGGAGCCCTCAGCGTTTAAACCAGGAATATCCCCGTCGGTTTGAATGGTGATCTTTAAAATATCCTGTGCCCATTGATAAAAACGGATGTCTAAATCTGCATATTTTTGCTGATCAATGCCCCGCAGTTGAGCCGCGTAACGACACAAATTCCGCTGTAGATGGATTTTCCCCATCTCATTCATACTGCCGGAAACATCAACAATGATATAGAGGGCTTCTTTCATCGATGATACCCTCTGGGTTGAATCATTTCTTCCAGCCGCCTGAAGAGGTTGTTACCTGATACGGACAGGAGGTTTTTTGAGTCGTCGATCTTTTTTCTTACGACTTTGTTTTTCGGGTAAAAACATGAAGCTAAAATAGCTCTGCCTTCAATTCCGCCAAAATAACGGACGATATTCTGGAGCTTCATGACGTGCTCGCTGTTCACATTGCCAGCTTTGCACTCAATGACATAGAGACGTTGTCCATCCGTGAAGGTAATATCAAGCTCCTGATAAGTATCCCCAAACGGGTTGCTCAGCTGTGCGCTAAAGCTTGATGAACTCTTGTCGGCATCATCCTCTTTGAATGAGACTTCAAGGCCGATGCGCATATCCTTGATCAAACCGGCATCAACAAGTGGCTGAAGTTTCATGAAGGTGAATTCTTCAAACCATCCGCCAGAGAGGTATTTGGCAAAATCAGGCCACTCCTTGAACTCAAAGTGTTTAGGACCGATACTTATCTTCGCACTTTTATCCTTGGAGAGCTTTGCGTAGATATCCCCATTGTGCAGTTCAAACGGCTGAAAGCTGTCGTTATAACGGGAAAGCTCTCTGTAGAGCCGTGAGATTTTAGAACGCACCTGCCAGAGCTCATTGGTCAGACTTTTCCGGTCAGAAGATTCAATGCCGGGGATATCAGCCCAATGGCCAGCTTTCGAGATAAACAGATTATTACTGTTGAGCTGGATAAAGGTTTCTACCGATGGAATCAGCTTTGTTTCAACGGTTTTAAAGTCATTGAGATAAACCATCCGATTGTTACGGCTATTGAAATAGAATGGCGTTGCATTCACCTTGCGACAGGCAGCAAGAGCCCCTGCATACATCAACTTTGTTCCGCCCGTTAGGTTGAAGCCGACCTTTGCATCGGCAGGCATTTTCTCGATCAGATCCAGAATTGTGGAACGGACATTTTCAGGATCATATGGATCCACCGCAATTTCACCGTATTCAGCTTCTCCAAGAAACTGTTTCATGATATCGGCAGGGAACTGTGCGGAATTCACAAAGATATGTTTTCTGCTAGAAAACTGGATCACGCCAAGTAGATTGGGCACCCGCTGTTCGCCGAACAAGTGAAAAATGGCATCATACTGCTCAGAATCAGCATCCGTTGTTCGAACCTGTCTTCCATGCCATTCCAGCCATTCGCTCGGTAGGACGATTCTTTCCGGAGGTCTTTCGGGCTGAGAAGATGCGATAAGGCGTTTTTTCAGGGTCGGGTGCCTCAGGGCCGCAAAAGCCCAGACGAAAGCCATCACCGGAGTTCCAGGACTCAGGTAGAGTGTAACCAGCTTTTCACCTTCCAATGCCGCAACCGCATTCAGAGACTGAGTCGCTGCATCGTATATACCTTCGGTATCATTGAGGTGCTTCAGGCCCACAGGGTGAAAACTCACATCAACCTTTTTACCAGAATCCCGAAGCTGCTTTTCCAGCCATTGAGTAAAGTGGTTGTGCGCCTCCGTTGTATTTGAAAACAAATCAAGAAACTGCTTCGTAATTGCAGGATCAGAGCCTTCGATCTCTGCTGTTTTTTGCTGAAATTCAACAGCTCTGTTTTCGGTTTTATCCGGGTGCGTAAAACCAAGGATGACCACGTCGGTGTAATCTTCCGCAAGCAAAGCTCCCAGAACGGGGCCGGTTGTATGTTCCAGTCCGAGTGAGGCCCTTAAATCAGTCATTCCGTACCATGTCATTAAATATTTCTTCATAAACTTTCCTCATTTATGTATGGACGGAACCAACTAACCTGATTTTTCAGGCGATCGGCAAAGACAGCACGATTGTCTGTTTCAAGTCCTTTAAATTTTCCTATTGCTCCACTGACGAATGAACCTGCATCATCTTCATTCATGCAGAATCCGACACGCATCTCAAAGAACCCAAGAAGGTCCTTGCACGATGAATTGCAGCGCTTCCAGTTATCCACAAAGGCAATCACAAATGTCCCTTGTAGCGGACCGTCTTCCAGAATTTTCTTCAGACTCTCTTGTGGTGATGGTGGCTCATCTTTCTTCACCGGTCTAAAACTCGCCGGACCGGAGTGAAATTCCTTGGTCGAATCCAGTCCGTCAATAATCACAATTCTTTTTGATTGTTGTAATTCCCCTGAGATCTCGGTCAGATTCAGCGCGGGAACACTCTCGTGCTTTAAAACAGGTCTGTTTCCAGAACCATCGAAATATTTTGATGCCCCTACCGGCACTATGGAGCGCCCGTTAAAGTAGATGATTTCATCGATGCCGTTCTGAGCATCCAAGCTTTGAAGGATGGAGGCGAGCAGACCGTCGTGGATTGCATCGTTATAGCCGGATATCAGTAAATTCGATGACGGTCGGTTAACAAGTGTCAGTGAGAGCGGCTCTGCTTCAAAACTCAAACGCTCACCAATGTGCAGTTGCACGGTCTCATGGCTTTTTGAGTTGAACCAATCAGCAGCAGGCATTCCCGGCAGATACGAGCCGTTGAATATTCTTGTTGAGCCGCAGTAACCACGCTGGTCTGCGATCTGAGTAATCTTGGTTATGTGATCCTTGCACAGCCGACGATCGGCAAATGGAATCAGAAACCGCTGATTTGCCGATTTTCCCCCGTTGGAATTGTTAATGATTCCCTCCGGCGGGCTGCTCAATTTGGAAGCCTCCCAGTTGCTGTTGCCAAGAATCATCGCGGAATCTTCCTCGCTGCAGGCAAGGGCAATCCGACAACCGATCTGGCTTATTAGCTGGCCCATGGAAAGAGACTGAATTCCTTTCAGTGTCTGGGTAGCCAGCAGCACATGTATGCCGTAGGCCCGTCCTTGTCTCAGCAGCTGGTTCAACATTTTCTCTGCGGGTTCGGCCACTTGCCGCCCCTCAGAAAACAGGATCTGAAACTCATCGATAATCAGCAGGATACGCGGGAGTTCGGTCGCTGAAGATTCCCTGTATTCATAAAAATTACTGACATCCCATTTTTTGAACTCTTCAGCCCGTTTTTCAAGCTCCTTGAACAAATGCGCCAAAACAGTTACCCCGTATTCAGGATCACTCTCTGTAGCCACCAGTTTTGCCTGAGGAAGAGGAGGGGAAGCATAAACACTGAATTCCGTACCCTGCTTGTAATCCAGCAGGTAGATATTCAACTCTGAGGGTGAATACATGTGGCAGAGGCTATGAATCAGAACATGAAGCAGGTTTGATTTTCCGGAGCCTGAACGCCCGGCCAGAAGAACATGGTGCTCTGTATTCACCCCGCCGATAGAGAAAGGAACGATCTCACCACCCGAAGTCCAGCCGATCGGTACCTGTACCCCCTGAACAGTGTTGTGACCCCAGTAGTCCGAATTGCACCAGAGGTCAGTCAGGCTCTTATTGAATTTTGAGCTCTGTTCATATCGGTCCGATATGGATGCCAGAAAGTCGGTCAGCTCAGAACGTCCAGGCCAGAACTCCTGTTCCTCCACAACACTGATTTCATAGAAATGCTTGGTCAGTATCTCTGCCGGAACAATGGAATCCATTCTCTTGGAATATTTGTCTATCGCGGTGCGCAACCCCGTAAACTTGCGATCCTCCAGCCGACTTTCATCAATGGTCAACACCGGAAGCACGCCGCAGGCAGGACCGTGTTCCAGAAGGCGGCTAAGGTACCAAAGGCTTTTGTCCGTCAACTGTTCCGGCACTCCAAAAATGAGTAACAGTTTATATGGTATGGGATTGCTGCTGTTTGCCTCGTTGTAGGCGGACCAGCTCTTGATCTCTCCCTTGAATTTATTCTGAAGCAGATCCTCAACATAGTCCGTTAACCGAGCCAGGGTATTTTCCAGTTCGTCCGACCGGGTCAGCAATCGCTGCTCGGGAAAGAGCCGTTTTACTTTCAACAGAGAAAGGAATGGATACAGAGACGTGCCCAGTCCCAGCGGATCTGCAGCGGTAATTTCAATATTGCCGACCGGCATGCAGTGCATCAGCCGAAGCATCAGCTGGTGAATTAACCGGTGTCCTGTAGTCTGTTCAGGCAGCCAGAGTGATTTCTTAAAAGGGAAAGGGATCAGCCGTGGTATATAACCTTTCCAGTTCTGATAGGTAAGATACATGCGCCCGAGTGCCAGGGCGTCAGGGAAACGCATGCCCGTGTTGATATTTTCGACTGTTAACTCATTCAGATGCGGTTGGCGCTGGCGGACCTTTTTGCATAGTTCATCAAGATGTTTCAGGGCCGAAACCCATTCCTTCTCAAACTCCTGATTGACAGTGGCAAGCCGCTGTTTTCTGGTGTTGTAAGCTTCTGTTTTGAGTTTTTCGCCCGGGTAGTCTTTCTCAATGCGGCCAACCTTTTGAGCCCTTTGAGCAACGGCATGATTCAATGCACCAACTGCATCGAACAGGCGTTTAAGCATGGATTCCATGTTATTACGACTCTTACTCATGAGCGATGCTTCCTATCGATTGCAGTTCACCTGTTAGCTGATCAATCTCGGCGGCTCGGACCTGAAACAATTCTACCATTTGCTGAAGGCCGGAGATGTCCTGCAAAAGGGGCTCGAAAACGTCTGAGACAATAGACTGACCAAACTCGTCTCTGACGGTATCGGAAAATTTGCCCATCTGCTGTAAAGTCACATTAAATAGATCATCAAACATCGGCATCCTCCTCTTCAAACGGTAGCTGGAGGACAACACCATCAGCCTTTAATGCCTGCTCAATAACCCCTGAAACATCCGCAAATGCTTCAGCCACACCGGCTGTAATAATCTTCTCGAGTTGCGGTTTGGCCATGATGTAGTCAGACTTGAAATCGTTATCAGAGTTTCTGACCTTTTCAATCAGCTGGTGCCAGTATTCTTCCGGTAAGGACAGGGAATACTCGCTATCTGTTAGTGAGACCAGTTCTTCCGTGAGTTGGTCAACAGCACTCATCTCACCTGCCTCCATAGAGTTCTGAAGCTTGGAGGAAAGATCCTGAGCTTTGCTGGTGTGTTCACTTGGTATAAGAGCGATTTTAATTTTCATGAGCTCCTCCGTTATTTGCATTAGAACCGGTCACTATGTCCCAGCAGGCTTTGTCGATCTCGTCTTTTGTCGGGAGCATTCCTATTAATGGAGATCCGGCACTCCGAAGGGCTTCACGCAGCTCTTCTTCCTGTTCTGGAGTTAAATCCTTGATGTCGCGTGAACATATCGTCATCGACGCATTGGCTTCCTGATGTCCACCGGACTGGAATACCATGTGGTCTTTCTGAGAATAGAGATACGAAGCTCGGCCGCATTTCACTTCAATGGCGATAGAGCCTCCAGCCGGAGCACTCATGCCTTCACCACGACCGAGAATAACTGGCACTTTCAGATCTTCGATGATCAGGTCGGTTTTTGTGAATCTGCCGTCCTCAAATGTAGTTCGGGCCTGCGTGTCCGCTTTATGTCCGAGCGGACTCAGCGCCTGTTCCACAATTTTCTCGCCACAGTAGCCGCTCAGGTTTCGACGTATCTTAAGCTGCACGGCGTGCCTTTCAGCAGGACCGTTGGCGGCTTCGAGCTGGTTTCTGTAGTCGGCAATCTTGGCCCTGAACGCAGGATCACGATCGGTGAGGTATTCAAAATAATAGCGCTGCTGTTCAACTGAGAGATTCAGGCGCGAGTGCAGCTCTTTCGGAGTAACCGGCTTGCCGGGGGCCAGAGACCATTTCAGCCATGAATAAAACTCCGCTGCAGGCGGGTGCGTATCAAGATAGGCATTCAGAGCCGCTTTTGCGCTTTCCAGCCGGACTCTGCCTGCCTCAAGGTGAGCCGCCACATTGGCAAGCCGGGTCGCACACTCCGTCTGAACGGTTTCCGCCAGCTGACTCGCCATATCAAGACACTGCCGAGCCATTTCATTTCGCTGCTCCATCTGCATGCGATGATCTTTCGCAGCTTCCAAAGCTTCCTCAGCAGCCGCAACAGCGAATTCTGCTTCTGCAACGGCTGATTCTGCGGCGGCTACATCTCTCTCTTCAGATGAACAGTTGGGCGGTTCATAGTTTCTGTCCTCATCATAGCTGCCACTCGCTTTGCAGCCGGATAGAGATGAACAAGCAGAACTTAACTGCTCATTGGCTGAAGCAAGCTGCTCATTAGCCTGTTCCAGCTGCTGCCCGGCCTCCATTTCGGCTTCCATCGCAGCATCCAACAGTTGAGCGCTGTTGTTGGCCTCCTGCTGTGCTTCGGCCAACTTGGCTTCAGCCGCAGCAATCTGGGCCTGACAGGCGCTCTCCATGGAGTCATAGGCCGACTGAAGTCCGGCAATTGTCTCCTCGAGATTCTCAACTTGTCCAACGGATACGTACGCCATTCCCCACCTTAACTCTGTAAATAATCTCTTAAACGTGAAGCCAGAGCGTGAAGATAAGGGACCTGTTCCGATGCGTTTGCCTCAAAATGAGACAGTTGCTGCACCAGCGCGTTATAGTCCTCTTCAAAACTCGCTCGCTTTTCATCCTGCCAGGTATCTCCAAGGGCACCAAAGCTATGATTCAAACCGTTAACCGCTTCATTCAACGTGTCGATGAACTGCGTCAGAGACTGCGCGAAATGGTCAAGTTCATCAGGGTCGCCAATTGCCTGTGGCATGATTTACCTCCAAATTTTTGTTTACCAGTAACCTTCATCGTCGGATGGAGCGGTTGTATTTACGGATGTGGTCGACTTAACACTGCCACCGTCCAGTTTGATCTCCGACGGGGTCGGTACCACGTTCGGGTTCTTGGACTGAGTACGCATGGTCACCGACATGGTCACTCGCTGAAAAAACTCATGCAGCTGCCCGGCGTTTTCCGCATAGAAAAGGTCATGGGGCGTGCCCTCGATAAAACGCTTCAGAACCGTCTCATCCGCATCACGTCCGATAGCCATTGCCATGCGGTCACATTTGGAAGAGCGTCCTTCGGAAATAAAGTCCTCTAGCGGGCTTTCCCAGCTGTCATTAGGCTGCCCGTCTGAAACAAGAACGATCGTCGGCCGGTAGGCACGGGACGGAGTGGTCTCCTTGTCCTCAATCATGGCCTTGGCCATCTTGAGGGCGGTTCCCATCGGGGTCATGCCGTTAGCCTGCAGACCTTGCCACTGCACCTGAGAAGCCTTGGTGTAGGGAACATGCAGTTCCACTTGGTTGCCGAAAGTGATGACGGAAACAAGAATCTCAGTTTCCATCTTTTCTTCCTGCGCAAATGTATCCAGCATATCCTCGACGGCTTTATTAAGGTTCTCGATTTTATCTCCGGACATACTGGAGCTGACATCCAGAAGCAGAACGACGGGAAGCGGTTTAGCAGTCGGGGTAGTGAATTTTTTAGGATCAAACATGGATCATCCTCCTGATTAATTTGCTAGTTTCAATTTTATACAATTCTCAATACTCGGGGAAAAACTCAGTGAGGTTTCTGCTTCCGACAAACACTTCACAAATCAGTTAGCCCTGATCCACCTTGTAAGTAGTCCTGGGTTCAACTTGCTGCCTATGGATAAGCTTTGACTAAAGTATCCTTCGATTTCTGACCTTTGGTGGTGTGCAATCCCCGAGCATTGTAACCGGCGGGACGGACTCTGGTTCCGGTCTCACCGTTCCATTTCCAATCTGATGATGCCTCTAAGGTATCTTCATAGATAATTGAAGTGACTCTGAATGCTGACATCGTTGCTCCTTTTGCTTTTTCAACCAATTGTGTTTCTTTCTGAACTTGGTCTTTAGCAACCAGTATGCTAAATAATTCAAAATGCCATAACATGCTGATATTTAACGTGTTTCAAATCAGGTTGATGCATTTTAGACCTCAGTTTAAAGTTTTCGTTTTGTCTGATTTAAAAACTTGATTTCATCCATTGATAACCAGCGATCATCTATATCTGTGCTATGTCTCATACTCCTCTGGGGGGGTATTGCGTTTTGCCATGACCTCAACAGAGACAGGTAATGAATGCTTCAAATATAAAAACACCCAGTATAATCTATCTTAAAAAGATATTGAAATGAATACCAGATGTCAAATATTTTTTGTAGTGATCAACTAATTCAACAGTCCCCGATAGGTTGTTTTTGTTAAAACAGGCGGCAAACCTTGATTGTAACGATGTGGGCGAACAAAATTGTAATACATCACATAATCTCTCACATCGTCCATCGCTTGCCCTAAAGTTAAATAACCGCCTTCTTGCATCCACTCATATTTAAAATTACGGAACCAACGCTCCATTGGGCCATTATCCCAACAGTTACCTCGGCAATTCATACTTTGGGTTTTATCGCAAAATGATAATGAAGTTACACAAGTTATGATTTCAAAACTTTCAGAGATAGATGTCATGACGGTGTCTCAAATATTGAGTTTGTTGGAAAAACATGATCTTATGAAAAGAAAAGGACATTCAAGAGATACAAGAGCAAAAGTTGTTATTTTAAATAAAAAAGGAGAAGAAATATTACAAACAGCTGTTCCGTTAATTGAGCAAATTGATGAGTTATTTTTCGGAAAGTTGGATAACAACGAAGAACAATTTAAGCATTTTCTTGTTAGATTAAACAAAGAATAAGAATATTGTTTATGGAGTTGTCAATTTTGATAGCTCCATACTACATTTGAAACTCAAAAATAGAGCATAGCTATAGAACAGAAATTTATTCAAGAGAATTATTTACACCAAAGTATAGAAGTCCTCTGTTTTTATTTTCAAAAAGTAAAACAGAGAACATAAATGGTTGGCTCTTGAAAGCAATGTGTAAAAATTTTACGTTAATATTGTAAAATATAATGACATAATTACTCTGTTATCGGGGTTATTTTTACGTATTTTTAAGGAAGGTATCAATATTTGATTACAACAAATTGAAATAATTAGAGTTTTATTTTTTCATTCTTTCCTTATATAGAAACAACCTTTTTAAGTTACTTAATAAATTAAGGTTAAGTTAATTTAAAGCCCTCTAATATCTTTAATAGGTATATTAGAGGGCTTTTCTTTTTTGAGAAAACTGTTTATCAGCAAATTTCTTACTGTAATTAATCCCATGTAGTAAAATCTAGAATTAATTCTTCGATGATCAATAAAAAACAGTTCCAAAATATACAGTCATTGCAATTCTATTAATAAGACATAGGACAGTTTTATTTCTAATTTCTTATAAGAGCTAACGAGATACCTAGGAAAAATATATGGGAAAACAAATAACCTACAACCAACACCCCGAACAGCAAGCCCGCGACATTATTGACCAAAAATTGGAGCAGGCAGGCTGGACAATACAGTCGGTGAAGCACTTTAATCCCAACAATAGTTTGGGTGTAGCAGTGCGTGAATACCCTACAGACAGCGGACCGGTAGATTATTTGCTATTTGTCGATAGAGAGCCGGTTGCCATTATTGAAGCCAAAGAAGAAAACTTTGGCCATAAGCTCAACACAGTGGAAGAGCAAAGCGCGCGTTATGCCGATAGCGAACTCAAACATATCCCGCAAGCGGATATTGCTTTTTTATATGAAAGCACGGGTGTCATTACCCGCTTTACCAACCGCAACGATCCCGCTCCTCGTGCCCGTGAAGCCTTCCATTTTCATCGCCCCGAGACATTGCAAAAATGGGCAAACGAAGGCAAAAACACCCTGCGCGCCAAACTTAAAGCCATACCTGCGCTCAATCCCAACCGTCTGTCTGCGGCTGAACTCGGTTTGCGCGATTGCCAATTAACCGCCATCGAAAATATGCAAGATTCTTTGGCAAAAGATTTACCGCGCGCCTTGATTCAGATGGCCACAGGCGCAGGCAAAACTTATACCGCCATCAGCATTATGTATCGTTTGCTCAAATACACAGGCAAACGCCGCATTTTGTTTTTAGTCGACACCGTCAACTTGGGCGAACAGGCCGAGCAGGAAATGTTGGTTTTCACCCCACCTGACGACAACCGCAAATTTACCGAACTCTACAACGCTCAAGTCATTAAATCGCCGCATATTCCCAACGGCGTAGAAGTCTGCATTTGTACCATTCAACGCATGTATTCCCTATTAAAAGGGGAAGATCTGGCGATACCGGATGACAGCATGGAATTGGAGGAATGGGAAAACCGCTTAAAAGAGCCATTGCCTGTTGCCTATCAACCGGATCTGCCACCCGAATTTTTTGATTTTATCTTTATCGACGAATGCCATCGCTCCATTTACAACTTGTGGCGGCAAGTGTTGGATTATTTTGATGCCTATCTGATTGGTTTAACCGCCACACCGGACAACCGCACTTTTGGCTTTTTCAATCAAAACGTGGTCAGTGAATACAGCCACGAACAAGCCGTTGCCGATGGCGTAAACGTAGGCAATGAGGTCTATCTGATCAATACCAAAATCAGCCTGGATGGCGGCAAATTCAAAGCAGAAGAGCTGGTCGAACACCGCGAACGTACCACACGCCGTAAACGCTGGCAGCAACAAGATAGCGATGAGGCCTATACCGCCAAGCAACTCGACAGGGATGTTGTCAATCCAAGCCAAATCCGCACCATTATCCGGACATTCCGCGACCATTTGCCCGTAATGTTCCCAAATCGTCAAGAAGTACCCAAAACCTTGATTTTTGCCAAAAACGACAGCCACGCCGACGACATCATCAAAATGGTGCGGGAAGAGTTCGGGCAAGGCAACGAATTTTGCAAAAAAATCACTTATAAAGCCAAAGACGATATTGTGGGTGAAAACGGCGAAATCATCGAACAAGGCGAAGAACCCAAAACCGTCTTGGCAAATTTCCGCAACGATTACAACCCGCGCATTGCCGTTACCGTCGATATGATTGCCACGGGAACAGATGTCCGCCCGCTCGAATGCCTGCTGTTTATGCGCGATGTCAAAAGCCGCAATTATTTCGAGCAAATGAAAGGACGCGGCACACGCACGCTTGATAAAGAAGGCTTGCAAAAAGTCAGCCCTTCCGCATCGTCGGCCAAAACCCATTATGTGATTGTCGATGCAATTGGCGTCACCAAATCGCTCAAAACGGCAAGCCAACAATTAGACACCAAGCGTTCGGTCAGCTTTTCCGATTTAGGAAAAGCCGTCGTCTTCGGCGGCGCATTTGATAGCGACAGCATCAGCTCACTGGCGGCGCGCCTTGCCCGTTTAAACAAACAGCTGGATGACGAACAACAGAAGCAAATCACCGCCATTACAGGCGGCGTCCCATTACCGCAATTGGTCAAAGACCTGTTTCACGCCATCAATGCCGATGAAGTTCATCAAGCTGCCTGTGAGCAAGAAGGTATTTCCATTGATGAGATGCCGTCTGAAAAAACCGTTTTACAGATACAAAAACAGCGCGTCAAAGCCGCCACACGTCCGCTTTCCATGGAACTCATCACCACATTGGACGACATCCGCAAACAAAACGAGCAGAAAATTGACGCCGAAATTGACGAGGTCATCCATGCAGGCTGGGCAGAAAATGATGAAACCCTGACCCAAGATTTTGCCGAATGGATACACAACAACAAAGACGAAATTACCGCCTTGCAGATTTTCTATAATCAGCCTTATCAACGCCAAGCCTTAAGCCTTGCGATGATTAAAGAGCTGGCAGCCGCCATTAAAAAAGCCAAACCGAAATTGGCATTCAGTCATATTTGGCAGGCATATGCGCGTTTGGATAACGTCAGCGAACAGGCTGAAAGCGAACTCACCGCCTTAGTCAGCCTTGTTCGCCGAGTGATTGGCATTGATGACAAAATCACGCCGTTTACCAAAACCGTGCGTAAAAACTTCCAAACATGGACTTTTGAACACAACGCCCGCGCCGACAAACCGCTGACCGAAGAACAAATGCAATGGCTGACCATGATTCGTGACCACATCATCACTTCCTTTGCTATCGAAGGGAACGACTTTGAACTTACCCCGTTTAACCAACACGGCGGATTGGGTCAAGCCTATGATGTATTGAGTGAAATTGCCGCCAACGACCAAGACTTTAACACCCTATTAAACGAGATTAACCGACAATGGACAGCATAAAAATGACCACAGAACCACAGCTGTTGAAAGGGTGGAAGAAATATCGTGTTTCAGATATAGGAATATCTATGACTGGAAACACTCCATCAACTAAAAAAGAAAAAAATTATGGTAAACATCTACCCTTTATTAAACCTCCAGAATTAAGTAATAGTCGTATTTCTACAAGCGAAACTTATTTATCTACTGAAGGAGCTAAAGTTGCACGAATTCTACCTGAAAATTCTATTTTAATTTCTTGTATTGGTAATTTAGGAAAGGTTGGAATAAATATAAAACCAGTTGCATTTAATCAACAAATTAATGCAATCATTCCAAATAAAATAGTAAATCCTTTGTTTCTCTTTTACCAAGCACAATCTATTTTTTTTAAAAATCAATTAGAAGAAAAATCTTCCGCTACGACTATTTCAATAGTTAATAAAACAAGTTTTGAGAGTATCTATGTTTACATCCCTCCACTTGAAACCCAACAAGCCATCGTCAATAAAATCGAAAGCCTGTTTGACGAAATCGACGAGGGCGTAGGTCGTCTGAAAACCGCAGCGCGGCAAATCCAACAATACCGCCAGTCCCTGCTCAAAAACGCCTTTAACGGCGAGCTCACCAAAGAATGGCGCAGCAAGCACGCAGATACCTTGCCGTCTGAAAACGAACTGCTCGCCCAAATTCAGACGGCCCGAGAGCAATACCACGCCCAACAGCTTGCCGACTGGCAAACAGCCGTCAGCCAATGGGAACAAAATGGAAAAGAAGGGAAAAAACCGAGCAAACCCAAAGCGCCGACACAAGCGGTCAAATTTGAAGAGAATTCTGAAAATAGAAACAAGAATTCCTATATTCGCATTCCTATTGGTTTTTTTATTGAGACACCTAAATATGGAACATCAAAAAAATGTGAATATGAAAAATATGAAAATTCAACTGGAGTTATTCGCATTCCAAATATTACTGAAAATGGCTTAATAAATTTGGAAGATATGAAATATGCAGAATTTAGCACTGAAGATAAAACAGATTATGCTCTAAAAAAAGGAGATTTATTACTTATTCGTTCAAATGGCAGCGTAAATATTGTTGGAAGTGTTGGATTAGTTGGTCTAGAAGAAACAAATTATATTTATGCAGGTTACTTAATTCGTTTGCGACCAATTCAAGATATTGTTAATTCAAGATTTTTAAAATTTGCATTTCAAAGCCTTGATGTAAGAACTCAAATAGAATTTAAAGCAAAATCAATCAGTGGAGTAAATAATATTAATGCTCAAGAAGTACAGGATTTGCAAGTTAATGTTTTTAGTTTGCCAGAGCAAACCCAAATCGTTGCCATTTTAGAAAGCAAACTCACCGCCTGCGACCAACTCGCCGCCGAACTTTCTAAGCAACTCAAACAAGCCGAGCTGCTCAAACAGGCGGTCTTAAAAGCGGCTTTTTCAGGTAACCTTTTGGATAAATAAATTAAAGAGAAAACGAATATGACCACAACGCAAAATCGTACATCAAACGCCATCGTCCAAAAGGTTTGGAGTTTCTGCCATATGCTGCGCGATGACGGCGTGAGCTACGGCGACTATTTGGAGCAGATTACCTATCTGATTTTCTTGAAGATGGCGTTTGAATACAGCCAGCCGCCCTACAATCGTGATGTCGGCATTCCTGAAGAATATAACTGGAAAAGTCTGACCGACCGCACGGGCGCGGAATTGGAAAGTCATTATCTCGCTTTGTTGCGCGATTTAAGTATGCGTAAAGGCTTGCTTGGGCAAATCTTTGCCAAGGCGCAAAACAAAATCCAAGACCCTGCCAAATTATCCCGTTTGGTGGCGATGATTGATGAAACCAAATGGACGCGCTTGGGCGTGGATGTGAAAGGCGATATTTACGAAGGGATTTTGGAAAAAAATGCCGAAGATACCAAATCCGGCGCGGGGCAATACTTTACGCCGCGTGCTTTGATTCAAGCGATTGTCGAATGCGTCCGCCCGCAGCCGGATACCCTGATTGCCGACCCGGCAGCAGGCACCGGCGGCTTTTTATTGGCGGCATACAGTTATTTGGAAAAACACGCCAATCTAAACACCGAGCAAAAAGCGCGGTTAAAAAACGGGACGTTTTTCGGCAATGAAATCGTCGCCAATACGCGCCGTTTGTGTTTGATGAACCTGTTTTTACACGGCATCGGCGAAATGGACGGCGAAAGCCCGATTAGTTCTGATGACTCTTTGGTTGCGCCCAGCGCACGCAAAGTGGACTTGGTTTTGGCCAATCCGCCGTTCGGTAAAAAAAGCAGCATGACCATTACCAATGCCGAGGGCGAAGCCGAAACCGAAGATTTTGTCTATAACCGCCAAGACTTTTGGGCAACCACTTCCAACAAACAAGTCAACTTCTTGCAGCATATTTACACGATGCTCAAAAACAACGGGCGGGCGGCCGTAGTCGTGCCCGATAATGTGCTGTTTGAAGGCGGCGCAGGCGAAATTGTGCGTAAGAAGCTTTTGCAAATTACTGACTTGCATACAATTTTACGTTTGCCAACGGGTATTTTCTACGCGAATGGAGTTAAGGCAAACGTGTTATTTTTTGATAATCGTCCCGCACAAGAGCAAGCGATTACCCAAGAAGTTTGGATATATGACTACCGCACCAATGTGCATCACACACTGAAGAAAAAACCGATGCAGTTGGCAGATTTGCAGGATTTTATTACCTGCTATTGCCCCGAAGACCGTTCAAAGCGGGCAGAAACCTATCATGCCGAAAACAATCCCGACGGACGCTGGCGTAAATTTAGTATCGATGAAATCAATCAGCGAGAGAAAACCAGCTTGGATATTTTCTGGCTGAAAGACCATTCTTTAACCGACCTAGACAATCTGCCCGCCCCTGATATTTTGGCCGATGAAATTATTGAAAATATCGAAGCGGCTTTGATGAGTTTTAGAAGCGTTGCTGAGCAGTTGGAAGAAAACAAATAGAAAAGCATCTGAGGCCTTGTTGATTGGTTTATCATTAAGTTGGCAAGGCTTTGTTTTCTAGAAATAGTTATTGCCACTGAAAGTTTAAGGGTTATCTTGATGTTCAGTTGATTTATACGAATATTTTGCTATTTTTGAATAATACAGGCCGTCTGAAAAATATACTTTCAGACGGCCTTTTATTGATTGTATCTACGCTTTTAAGATTTTCCGGCTTTATCTCCGATTTTGCTTTCTTTACCTTGAATCAGGTTTTGAATATTGCTTCTATGGCGGTACAACACCAATGCGGCAATGAATACGGTTGCCCATGCCCAAGAGGCGTGTGGCATCA
>ERZ772997.40-NODE-40-length-58724-cov-6.66994_pt1 | contig 58724 bp, 35 predicted proteins | sample MGYA00511127_ERZ772997 | MGnify/ENA primary metagenome ERZ772997 (study PRJEB29015, sample SAMEA2738070) | human oral metagenome | biome: human oral; feature: human-associated habitat; material: saliva | place: China | collected 2215 ... | reverse complement strand
ACGGGCGGTTCGGGCCGTACATTACCGACGGCGTTACCAACATTACGGTGCCGCGGTCGGAAACCATCGAATCGCTCACCCATGAGCGCGCCGTCGAACTGCTCGCCGAGAAGCGCGCTAAGGGGCCTGCGAAGCGTAAGACCGCAGCGAAGAAGACGACCGCCAAGAAGAGCACCGCGAAGAAAACAACCGCTAAAAAGTCCACTACTGCAAAGAAGACTGCGGCTAAGAAGGACTAGTCCGTCTGACGCTGGATGAGTGCGCATTGTGCCAGACTTAACGGAGTTGTATATTATCCCGGCACCTGCCGGGGGATAGGAGCGCGCCGTGCGCCTTGGAGTTCTTGACGTGGGGTCGAACACCGTTCACCTGCTGCTTATTGACGGGCACCCGGGCGCCCGCCCCGAACCGTACGCTTCGCATAAGATTCCGCTGCAGCTGGTGCAGTATTTGACGCCGTCGGGTGATATTTCTGATGAGGGCCGCGCCGCGCTGACCGAGTTCGTGAAGTCTGCGCGCGATTTCGCCATTGAGAACAACGCCGAGGACCTGCTCGCCTTTGCGACCTCCGCTATTCGCGAGGCCGGTAATGGTGCCGAGGTTCTGCAGCATGTGCGGCGGAAAACCGGGGTGAGCCTGAGCGGGATTTCAGGCGACCAGGAGGCGGCTATCACCTATTTCGCGGTGCGCCGCTGGCAGGGGTGGGGTGCGGGGCGCATCCTGAATTTTGATATTGGGGGCGGCTCGTTCGAGTTTTCCACGGGCACGGATGCCTTACCGGATGCGGCAATGTCTGTTCCGTTGGGGGCTGGCCGCCTGACCCGCGAGTTTTTTGAGGAGCAGCCGCCCGCACCGAAGCAGACGAAGCGGCTGCGCGGGTATGTGCGTGAGCAGATTGAGCCGGTGGCGCAGCAGCTGCTGGCGTTTGGTGAGCCGAACATGGTGGTGGGCACCTCGAAGACGTTCCGGTCGTTGGCGCGTATTTGCGGGGCGGCACCGTATTCTGCGGGGCCGCATGTGAAGCGTGAGATGCATGTGACGGATTTGCGCCTGTGGACTCGCCGCATGGAGGCTATGGCTCCCGCCGAGCGCGCTGATTTGCCCGGTGTTTCCCGGATGCGCGCCGACCAGGTTCTTGCGGGCGCGATGGCGGCTGAGGCCGCGATGGAGATGTTCGGTGTGGAAACGATGCGTGTTTGCCCCTGGGCGCTGCGTGAGGGCCTTATCTTGAGGCGCTTGGAGCACCTGGCGGAGGGCACCAGCACCCCGTTGGATCCGAAGACTTTGGTGGGGGAGTAGCGGCGCACCGCAGGCTACGAAGCAAAGGCTACTGCGTAGCTGGGCTAATGAGCCGCTCCACGAGGGCTACCATAAGGTCCTTTTCTTTCGGGCTGCTCATGGCGACCATTAGGGTCATTGCCGCTAGGGCGTTGTTTGAGACGAGCGGTGTGCCATCGGCCGAAAACAGCAGGTTATTCTGGGCCAGAAACTCAATGAACAGGGCCGCGGCGCTGCGTTTATTCCCGTCAACCAGCGGGTGGTCTTTGACCATGAGGTACAGTAAGTTCGCTGCTTTCTGCTCGGTGGTTGGGTAGAGGTCTTCGCCCGCGAAGCTCTGGTAGATGGTTGCGACGACCGATTTGAGCTTATCCCCGTTTTCGATCCCGAAAAGCCTATCCTGCGGGAACTCGCTGCGGGCGCGGGCAATGATCGCCTGCGCTTCGGCATGAGTGAGCTGCCACACCGGCGCATTCCCGGTGGATTCGCTGGCAGAGAGCGTGCCTTCGTCGTAGTCGCGTAGGGCTTGCAGGCTCGGTAGATAGGCTGCAAGTACTTCACCAGTACCGGCCACAAGATGGTTATCTGCACACGTCTTGACCTCCACATTTTGCCCGAGCTGCTCAAGCCGCTGCTGGTTAATGCTGTACCCCTGCACCAGGTATTCGCGCAGGCGCTTGGTGGCCCAGATGCGGAACTGTGTGGCTGTGGCTGATTTGACCCGGTAGCCCACAGAGATAATGGCATCAAGGTTGTAGTGCTCAACACTTCGCGTTACATTGCGCGTACCTTCACGTCGAACTATCCGGAATTTCCGGATAGTTGCCTCTTTCTCCAGCTCACCGCTAGAAAATACGTTGGATAGGTGCTCACTGATGGTGCGCACATCTACACCGAATAGCTCGCCCATCTGCCGCTGACTGAGCCACACTGTCTCGCCCTCTATTCGAACATCAATAGCGGGCTGATCAGTATGTGGCTGGTAAATAATGATGGAGTTATTAAATTTGTTCATGCGACACTAATTGTAGTTAAAGTGGATTTATATTTAATTATTGCATGAATTCAGCCGGAATTGAATGCGCATAATCTGCCCGTACCTCGATGACCGCCAGGATAGAAACAGTTACGGCTGTGCAGTAGCATGTAAAAAGGCTCTGTGCTGACTTGTGAACTGGACTATATCTATATTGAGGAGTTTTTGTGCCTATCTATACACCTGAAGAATACCCGGCCGTGATCGAGCGTATTAAGAATAAAATCGCTCAGAAGAATATCAGCATGGGGCCTACCATTTCGGAGACGGAAATTGCTGCTTTTGAGAGTGCCTGCAACACCCGCCTGCCGCAGGCGTACCGGCTGTTTCTGCTGGAGGTTGGTGACGGCTGGAACGACCCGGCGGCGGAGGGCATCGCCAGTCCCATTCACCGGCTCGCAGAGATTGAGTACAAAGACCTTTCCCTCCCCATGACGCTCACGGACGGCTGGGTTTGGGAGGATGAGGAGGACGAAGAGCAGCTTAGCGACGAGTCTTTTGAGCGTAAGCTAGGGAACCAGGGTGTTGAGCTCATGGATGAGGGGTGCGGTATGACCTATGAGCTGATTACCGCCGGGCCGTGCGCCGGTGAGGTGTGGAGTTTCTCAGATGTTGGTGTTAGCCCCTGCTGTGAGCGCCAGGATTTCCTGGGCTGGTTTGAGCTCTGGCTGGATAGTGACGGCGACCCTGACTATTTCAAGGATTATATCTACGAAGAAGACGAATAGTATATGCCGCAGGGGTTTACCGGGCCCTGCGTGAGGGCCTGGTTTTGATGCGGTTGGGGCACCTGGTGAAGGTACTAGTGCGCCGCTGAACCTGAAAACTTGGGTGAGCGAGTAAGAACGAGCAGCTGCATAAGCCGCCGGTACTTTCGTGTACTAGGGGAGAGCCGCAGAGTTTTGGGGACAGTTATTAAAGAATAGCTGTCCCCAAAACCCTACAAGTTGATTAGCTCTCTGTATCTTCTGCTGCTACGTCTTCCACTTTTACTGTGACAGCTTCCCAGTGCCAATTGCTTATATCATAGTAAAAAGATAACAGTGTTTTTATAAGATTATCCTTCTCCTCGGTATCTTTTACCTCACGAAGTTTATTATTTATTTTTTCTATTTCTTGGAGTTTACCTTCAAGGTATTCTTTCTGCTCTGAAGTAAGGAATTTACAGCCAAGAGGTAAGCCTTCAAAGTTGCGGTAAATGGGGTAGCCCCTGCCATTTTCGACTGTGAAATCATTATTAGGTGAGCCAAAAAGCGTGTTTTTGCGGTTTGTCTCGTCATAAAACTGAGGAGTGCAGCTTATGAAGCGAGAAAAGCTACCGTTGTCTCCGTCTGCTCCAAAATAAACTTTCTGATAGAAGATAGATCCGCTAAAGTCAGCCTTACCCTGGTAGGTGGAGCCGCTGAAGTTAGCCTCGCCCTGGTAGGTGGAGCCGCTGAAGCCAGTCCAGCCCTCGTAGGTGGAGCCGCTGAAGTTAGCCCAGCCCTCGTAGGTGGAGCCGCTGAAGCCAGTCCCGCCCTCGTAGGTGGAGCCGCTGAAGCCAGTCCCGCCCTCGTAGGTGGAGCGGCTGAAGTTAGCCCAGCCCTCGTAGGTGGAGCGGCTGAAGTAAGCCCAGCCCTGGTAGGTGGAGCCACTGAAATTAATAGGTTTTGCGTAGTAAGAGTTCGTAAGGTCTATTGGGTAGAAGAAGGTGCTTCCCGAGAAATCATATTCAAAGTCTGACCACGCCCCCGGTGCGTTTTTGCCATAGCCTTGTAGACGGTCGTGAATTTCTTTAATAATACCGAGACGAACATCTGCTTCGGCTTTGAACTCTGCTTTGTCCGTATAGAATTCCTGCTGATTATCTTTATAAATTCCATCAGACGAAGGGCTATCTTTAGATAGCTCATCATATCGAGTAGCAAGAGTAAATGGAGAACGAATATAGGCGCAGAGGTTATTGATAATAACCTGTCCTTCTTTGAGTCTGTCTTCATATTTTTCTATAGACTCGTCTTCAAGCCATTCATCCACGAGTCCAACAAGTGTGTATACACCGCCCATACGAATAGGTGCTTTCTCATCACCTAGCTGTTCTACCGCCTTGGTGTACCGTTCTCTGCGTCCTGCCCTCACCTGTCGCAGATGGTCTCTGTCATTTTTCTCTTTTTCCTGATCGTTCTTGAGTTTTTCGTTATTGTTTTTGCGAAAAGTTTCGATAAGACCCATCACCGCGATAGCCCCACCGGTGATATAGAGAAAAGCTAACCGGAGGTTGCTCTGAGCCAGTAAAACAGGGGCGTTTCGATTATTCGAGTTACTAGGTGACTGTATAGTATGAGAGGTTTCCTTGTTATCAGGAGTACCAGGATTTTGCGAAGTAGAGGTGTCTCTATCGTTAAGATTGCTAGGGGTTTCAAAAACTCGCTGTGGGATAGATAGAGCACACACTAGCCCGGCACTAGTAATCAGCAGAATAACGATAGGCAGCCACCACCGTTTTACCCATAACCATACTTTGCGCAACCATCCAGGTTGCTTTACATCAGACTTTTTTTTATCGCTCATAGCTGAGTAGACTCCTTGTGGTGAGTGTGTGCAAGTACCACCCTACCGCATCTTCAGCTCACCTTTCAGATTTTTCTGAATTTTGACTCAAGGTTTACCTTACAAATATTTAATGGGTGCAGGGATGTAGTACTTTGCGTCTTCAAAGCTACCTATCATCTCAAAATAGGCGTGTAAAAGACTCTGGCCGGGGGTGCCTAACAGAATAAGCAGTCGACCGGTATTTTGTTCAATAAGAATTAGACCCATAGAGTTTTGGGACAGTTTTGATAACCACCCCGGAGCTTTGCGGGCTGACTAGCTCTTTGTATCTTCTGCTGCTACGTCTTCCACTTGTACGGTGGTGGCTTCCTCCCGCCATTCATAGAGCTTTTCGTTAAGAGCTTGCAGATTTTTCGAGAGTTCTGCTTTCTCTTTGGGATCTTTCACCTCACGAAATTTATTCTTTGTTTCGTCTATTTCTTGGAACTTATCTGCAAGGTATTCTTTCTGCTCTGCGGTGAGAAAAGCACAGCCAAGGGGTAAGCCTTCAAGGTTGCGGTAAATGGGGTAGCCCCTGCCGTTTTCGACCGTGAAACCATTATTAGGTGAGCCAAAAAGTGTGTTTTTATGGTTTGTCTCATCATAGAACTGAGGGGCACAGTCTGTGAAGCGAGAAAAGCTGTTGTTGTCTCCGTCTGCTCCAAAATAAACTTTCTGATAGAAGATAGATCCGCTAAAGTCAGCTACATCATTGTAGATGGAGTCGGTGAAGTAAGCCCCGCTCTTGTAGGTGGAGTCGGTGAAGTCAGCCCAGCCCTCGTAGGTGGAGCGGCTTAAATCAGCCTCTTCCTGGTAGATAGAGTTACCGAAGTCAGCCCTGTCCCGGTAGGTGGAGTCGGTGAAGTCAGCCTCGCTCTTGTAGGTGGAGTCGGTGAAGTCAGCCCAGCCCTGGTAGGTGGAGTCGCTGAAGTTAGCCCAGCCCTGGTAGGTGGAGTCGGTGAAGTCAGCCAAGGCCTGGTAGGTGGAGCCGGTGAAGTCAGCCCAGCCCTCGTAGGTGGAGCCGCGGAAGTTAGCCCAGCCCTGGTAGGTGGAGTCGGTGAAGTAAGCCTCGCCCTCGTAGGTGGAGCCGCGGAAGTCAGCCCAGCCCTGGTAGGTGGAGTCGCGGAAGTTAGCCCAGCCCTGGTAGGTGGAGCCGCTGAAGTTAGCCAAGGCCTGGTAGGTGGAGCCGGTGAAGTTAGCCAAGGCCTGGTAGGTGGAGTCGGTGAAGTTAGCCAAGGCCTGGTAGGTGGAGTCGGTGAAGTTAGCCAAGGCCTGGTAGGTGGAGTCGGTGAAGTTAGCCCAGCCCTTGTAGGTGGAGCCACTGAAATTAATAGGTTTTGCGTAGTAAGAGTTCGTAAGGTCTATTGGGTAGAAGAAGGTGCTTCCCGAGAAATCGTATTCAAAGTCTGACCATGCCCCCGGCGTGTTTTTGTCTGGGACCTGTATGCGGTCGTGAATTTCTTTAATTATACTGAGGCGAACGTCTGCTTCGGAATCTAATATGGCTTTGTCTACGTAGAATTCTTCTTTTTTATCTTTATAACTCCCCTCAAGCGAAGGGGCATCTTCAGATAACTCATCATAATAAGAAGTAAGAGTAAACGGGGAGCGTATATAGGCGCAGAGGTTATTGATAATAACCTGCCCTTCTCTGACTTTTTCTGCATAATCCAGGTTTTCGTCTAGAAGCCACTCATCTGCAAGCCCAATGAGCGTATACACACCACCCATACGAACGGGGGCTTTCTCATTGCCCAGTTGCTCTACCGCTTTGGTGTACCGTTCTCGGCGTTCTGCTTTACGTTCTTTGAGAACTTCCGTCTGGTGCTCTTGGTTTTTAAGGGCGGCCTTAATGTCTGCGTTTGCTTTAGCGCGGTCGTTAGCATTCTTGCGGTAGGTTTCAAGTAGACCGAGTACCGCCCCACCGACCAGGAGCCACGGAAAAGCCTTCTCAAACCGCGCCATAAACTTGGTGTGCCGATATACCTCCGGGCTAGCAGATAATCTAGACTCTATAGTTTTGCGTTCTTCTAGCATTGGCGATCTACTCCTTAAAGTGATGGTGCGTGTTCCTTTTTACCCTACCGCATCTTCAGCTTAACCGGGCGGCTAGTTATCTTGCTCTCCGGATGTTGTGCCCTCCGCTTTTACCGTGGTGGCTTCCTCCCGCCATTCATAGAGTTTTTCGTCAAGAGCTTGCAGATTTTTCGAGAGTTCTGCCTTCTCTTTGGGGTCTTTCACCTCAAGAAATTTATTCTTCGTTTCGTCTATTTCATGGAACTTATCTTCAAGATATTCTTTCTGCTCTGCGGTGAGAAAATCACAGCCAAGAGGTAAGCCTTTGGAATTTAGATTAATAGGATAACCTTTATCGGTATCTACTATAAAATTATTGTTAGGCGAACCAAAAAGTGTATTTTGATGGCTATTCTCATTATAAAACTGAGGGGTGCAGTCTGTGAACCGAGAAAAGTTACTGTTGTATCTATCTTTGCCATAATAAACGTCACCGCAGAAAATAGACCCACTGAAGTCGGCCTTATCTTCGTAGGTGGAGCCGCTGAAATAAACCTCATGCTGGTAGGTGGAATCGGTGAAGTAAGCCCCCTCCCGGTAGGTGGAGCTACTGAAATCAGCTCGACCCCGGTAGATGGAGCAATTGAAATGAGCCCACTGGTAGGTAGAGTCGTTGAAGTAAACCTCACTCTGGTAGGTGGAGCCGGTGAAACCAGCCCGACCCTGGTAAGCGGAGTTGCGGAAGTCAGCCCAGCCTTGGTAGGTGGAGTCACTGAAGTCAGCCTTGCCTTGGTAGATAGAGTCGCTGAAGTCAGCCTCACTCTGGTAGGTGGAGTAGCTGAAGTAAACCTCATTCTGGTGGGTCGAGCCGCAGAAGTCAGCCTTACCCTTGTAGGTAGAGTCGCTGAAGTAAACCTCACTTTGGCAGGTAGAATTACTGAAGTCAGCCCAGCTTTGATAGGTGGAGCTCATGAAGGTAGTTCCGTCCTGGTAGGTGGAGGCGCTGAAGTCAGCCCAGCTTTGGTAGGTGGAGCAATTGAAGCCAACCCAACCTGTGTAGGTGGAGCCGTCGAAGGTAGCCCAACTCTTGTAGATGGAGCTACCGAAGTCAGCCTCGTCTTTGTAGACAGAGCCGTCGAAGCGAACCTCGTCTTGGTATGTGGAGCCACTGAAATTAACGGGTTTTGTGTAATAGGAGTTTGTGAGGTCAATAGGGTAGAAGAAGGTGCTTCCCGAGAAGTCGTATTCAAAATCTGACCATGCCCCCGGCGTGTTTATTTTAGGGCTTTGTAGGCGATCGTGAATTTCTTTAATGATGCTCAGGCGAATGTCTGCTTCAGATTTGAACTCTGCTTTATTAGTGTAGAATTTCTGCTGATTATCTTTATAAATCCCCTCAGACGAAGGTTTATCTTCAGATAACTCATCATAATAAGAAGCAAGAGTGAACGGGAAGCGAATATAGGCGCAAAGGTTATTAATAATAACCTGCCCTTCTTTGAGCCGTTCGCTATATTCTAAGTTCTTTTCTTCAAGCCACTCATCCACGAGTCCAACGAGTGTGTACACGCCGCCCAAACGGACAGGTGCTTCTTTGCTTCCAAGTTGTTCTACTGCTTTGGTGTACCGTTCTCGGCGTTCTGCTTTACGTTCTTTGAAAGCATTTTCGTCGAATTGCCGGATTTGTTCTTTGAGAACTTCCGCTTGGTGCTCTTGGTTTTTAAGGGCGGCTTTAATGTCTGCGTTTGCTTTAGCGCGGTCATTAGTATTCTTGCGGTAGGTTTCAAGTAGGACAAGCGCCGCCCCACCAGCCAGGAGCCACGGAAAAGCCTTCTCAAACCGCGCCATAAACTTGGTGTGCCGATATACCGCCGGGCTAGCAGATAATCTAGCCTCTATAGTTTTGTGTTCTTCTGGCATTGGCGTTCTGCTCCTTAAAGTGATGGTGTGTGTTCCTTTTTACCCTACCGTATCTTCAGCTTAACCGGGTGGCTAGTTATTCTTTTCTTCCGGCGCTGTATCCTCCGCTTTTACCGTGGTAACTTTCTCACGCCAAACACGGATCTCACCGTTAAGAGATAGCGGAGTGTTGACAAGTATGGCGTTCCCCTCGGTATCTTTTACCTCACGAAATTTATTCTTTGTTTCGTCTACTTCTCGGAACTTATCTGCAAGGTATTCTTTCTGCTCTGCGGTGAGAAAAGCACAGCCAAGAGGTAAGCCTTCAAAGCCACGGTAAACAGGGTAGCCCCTACCGTTTTCGACCGTGAAATTATTGTTATGCGAGCCGAAGAGGGCGTTTTTATGGTTCGTCTCGTCATAAAACTGAGGGGCGCAGCCTATGAAACGAGAAAAACTGTCGCTGTGTGTGCCGTAGCCAAAATATATTTCACTACAGAAAATAGACCCGCTAAAGTTAGCCTCGCCCCAGTAGGTGGATCGGCTTAAATTGGCCCCTTCCTGGTAGATAGAGTTACCGAAGCCAGTCCTGCCCCGGTAGGTAGAGCCGCTGAAATCGGCCCCACCCCAGTAGACGGAGTCATTAAAGGCAGCTTCGCCCCGGTAAGCGGAATCGCGAAAGACAGCCCAGCCTTGATAGACGGAGCCGCCGAAAACAATCTTGCCCCAGTAGGTAGAGTCGCTGAAATCAGCCCCGCGCCGGTAGGTAGAGCCACAGAAATCAGCCTCTTCCCGATAGGTAGAGCCATTGAAAACAACCCAGCCCCGGTAGACGGAGCCACGAAAGAAAACTTCACCTTGATAAGTGGATCCGCTGAAGTTAGCCCCATCCTGGTAGGTGGAGCTGCTAAAGACAGCCTTGTCCTGGTACGTGGAACCGGTGAAGTTAGCCTGACTCTGGTATGTAGAACTGAGGAAATCAGCCCCGCGCCGGTAGATAGAGCCGCTGAAATCGGCCCCGCCTTGGTAAGTGGAACCACCGAAGCGAACCTCGTCCTGGTAGGTGGAGCCACTGAACTTAACAGGCTTTGCGTAGTAAGAGCGTGTGAAATCTATGGGGTAGAAGAAGGTGCTTCCCGAGAAGTCATATTCAAAATCAGACCACGCCCCCGGCGTGTTTATTTCAGGGCTTTGTAGGCGATCGTGAATTTCTTTAATAATGCTCAGGCGAATATCTGCCTCAGATTTGAACTCTGCTTTATCTATATAGAAATCTTGTTCTCTATTTTTGTAAAGACCTTCAGCTGTTGGGCTTTCCTGAGTCAGCTCATCGTAGTGAAAGGCGAGAGCGAAGGAGGAACGGATATAGGCGCAGAGGCTATTGATAATAACCTGTCCTTCTCTGACTTTTTCTGTGTAATCCAGGTTTTCGTCTAGTAGCCACTCATCCACGAGCCCAACAAGCGTGTATACGCCACCTATACGGACAGGGGCTTCTTTGCTTCCGAGTTGTTCCACCGCTTTGGTGTACCGTTCTCGGCGTTCTGCATTATGTTTTTCTGGCATTGCTTATCGGGTCCTCTGTGCTGTGGTGACTTTTTCACGCCATTCATGGAGTGCTGTGTTGAAAGCCCGTAGCTTTCCTGGGAGTCCTATCTTTTCTTGGAAGTATTCTGTGGTAAGAAGTTTTTCCCTTGTCTCTTCTATCTCTTTGAAGATACCGCTGAGGTATTCTTCTTGTGCTTCCGCTAGGAAACAGCATCTAAGGGGTAAACCTTCAAGGCTGCGGTAAATGGGGTAACCCCTGCCGTTTTCGACCGTGAAATTATTGTTATTCGAGCCGAAGAGGGTGTTTTTATGGTTTGTCTCGTCATAAAACTGAGGGGTGCAACCTGTGAAGCGAGAAAAGCTACTGTTGTCTCCGTCTTGGCCAAAATAAATGTCACTACAGAAAATAGACCCGCTAAAGTCAGCCTCACCCTCGTAGACGGAGTGGCTGAGGCCAGCCCAACCGCAGCATATGGAGTCGTTGAAGTAAGCCCACCGCCGGTACGTGGAGCCACGGAAATCAGCCCAATACTGGTAGGTGGAGCCACCAAAGTCAGCTGCGCCCTGATACGTGGAGCCACGAAGATCAACCCAGTACTGGTAGGCGGAATCGTTAAAAGCGGCCGCGCACCGGTAAACAGAGCCACGGAAGACAGCCTCACTGAGGTAGGTGGAGCCGCTAAAGTACACCCCTCCCCAGTAGGTGGATCTGGCGAAGCCAGCTGACCCCCAGTACGTAGAGCCACGGAAATCAGCCTCAGCTTGGTAGATGGAACCATTGAAACCAGCCCGGCCTTGGTAGCTGGATTCACTGAAGTAAACCTCATCCATGTAGGTGGAGTAGCTAAAATCAGCCTCACCCCAGTAGGCAGAACCACTGAAATTAACAGGCTTTGCGTAGTAAGAGTGCGTGAAATCTACAGGGTAAAAGAAAATACTTCCCGAGAAATCATATTCAAAATCTGACCACGCCCCCGGGGTGTTTTTGTCTGGGCCTTGTAAGCGGTGGTGAATTTCTTTCAGAATGCTCAGGCGAATGTCTGCTTCAGATGTGAACTCTGCTTTATCTATATAGAACTCTTGTTCTCTATTTTTGTAGGGACCTTCGGCTGTTGGGGCGTCTTGAATTAGCTCATCATAGTGGGAAGCAAGGGCAAACGGGGAGCGGATATATGCGCACAGGATATTAATAATAACCTGGCCTTCTGCGATTCGTTCGTTATACTCTATATTCTCTTCTCTAAGCCATTCATCTACTAGACTAACGAGCGTATATACACCACCCATACGGGCTGGGGCATTCGCATTACCAAGCTGTTCTACCGCTTTGGTGTATCGTTCTCGACGTTCTGCGTTACGTTTTTCTGGCATTGTTTATCGGGTTCTCTGTGCTGTGGTGACTTTTTCACGCCATTCATTGAATTCCTTGTCAAGAGGTTGCCGCTTTTCTATGAGCCCTTTTTTCTCTTCATCATTTTTCACGGCAAGGATTTCATCGCTGATTTCTTCCAACCTGCGGAGAATACTCTTCAGGTATTCCCCCTGATCGGGTGCCAGGAAAGCACAGTTGAGGGGTAATCCCTCAGGCGTAAGGTAAATGGGGTGGCCCCTACCGTTTTCGACCGTGAAATTATTGTTATGCGAACCAAAAAGAGTATTTTGGTGGTTTGTCTCGTCGTAGAACGCGGGGGCGCACTGCGTGAAACGGGAGGAACAGCTGCCGTCTATATCTTCACTAAAATAGATTTTGTCGTCAAAAATAGACCCGTTAAAGGCTGCTACACCCTCATAAGTGGATCCGCTGAGATTAACCCAGCCCTGGTGGATAGACTCGCTGTAGTCAGCATTTCTCCGGTAGGTGGACTTACTGAAATCAGCCCAGCTCCCATAGATGGAGTTATCAAAGTTAACCCACCTCTGGTAGGTGGATCCGCTGAAGGTGGCCCACTCCCGATAATCTGAGCCGCAGAAGTCAGCCCCAGCCCGGTAGGCTGATCTGCGGAAGTCAGCTGCACCCCGGTAAGTGGAGTAGCTGAAGTCAGTGAGGGCTTGGTAGGCGGAGCCACTGAAATCAGCCTCTTGGTAGGTGGAGAAGTAGAAGTGAGCCTCATCCTGGTACCTGGAGCCACTGAAATTAGCCTTACCCTGGTAGGCGGCGCGGCTAAAGATAGCCCGGCCCTTATAGACGGAATCACTGAAATCAACTGTATCCGTGTAGCTGGAACCGCGATGATACGCCTCACCGGCGTAGGTGGAGGCGTGGAAATCAGCCCTACCCTGATAGGTGGAATAGCTGAAATCGGTATCATCCCCGTAGCCTGAGTTGCTGAAATCAGCGTCACTTTTGTATGTGGAGGGAGAAATGAAATCGCTAAAAACAGCTTTTTGTTTGTAGGTGGAGCGGCTAAAGTCAGCCCGACCCTGGTAGGCGGACTCCCGGAAGTCAGCTGCACCCTGATACGTGGAATAGCTGAAATCAGTATCACCCCCGTAGTCTGAGTAGCTGAAATCAGCGTCACCGCAATAGTGGGAGCCGCTAAAATCAGCCTCACCCCAGTAGGCAGAACCACTGAAAGTAACAGGTTTTGCGTAGTAAGAGCGTGTGAAATCTACGGGGTAGAAGAAGGTGCTTCCCGAGAAGTCATATTCAAAATCTGACCATGTTCCCGGGCTGTTTTTGTCCGGTCTCTGTAGGCGGTGGCGAATTTCTTTCAGAATGCTCAGGCGAATGTTTGCCTCAGATTCTAGCGCTGCTTTGTCAGTGTAGAATTCTTGTTCTCTATTTTTGTAAAGACCTTCGGCTGTTGGGCTGTCTTGAGTTAGCTCATCATAGTGGAAGGCGAGAGAGAAGGAGGAACGGATGCAGGCGCAAAGGTTATTAATAATAACCTGTCCTTCTCTGACCCTTTCTGCGTAGTCCAGGTTTTCGTCTAGAAGCCACTCATCCACGAGGCCAATAAGCGTATACACACCATCCATACGGACAGGGGCTTTCTTATCACCCAGCTGTTCTACTGCTTCTGCGTACCGTTCCCAGCGTTCTGCATTATGTTTTTCTGGCATCGTTTATCGGTTCCCCTCTACCGCGGTGACTTTTTCACGCCACTCTTGGAGCTCTTGAGTGAGAGACCGCAGCTTTTCTAAGCGCTCTTTTGTCTCTTCTGGGTTATGCGGGGTATGAATTTTATTGCTGATTTCTTCCATCCTGCGGAGAATACTCTTCAGGTATTCCCTCTGATCGGGTGCCAGGAAAGCACAGCCGAGGGGTAAGCCTTCAAGGTTGCGGTAAATGGGATAACCTCTGCCGTTTTCGGCTGTGAAATTATTGTCGTGCGAGCCAAAGAGCGTGTTTTGCTGGTTTGTTTCGTCGTAGAATTCAGGGGCGCATTGCGTGAAACGGGAAGAGCTGCCGCTGTTTGTGCTCTGGCCACAATAAATTTCGTCGCGAAAGATAGACCCGCTAAAAGCAGTTTCGTCCTCATAGGTGGAGTTGCTGAGGCCAACCTGACCCTGGTAGATGGAGCCACTGAAATTAGCTTTACCCCGGTAAGTGGAGTTGCTGAACCCTATCCCGCCGACGTAAATGGAATTGCTGAAATCAACCTCACCCTGGTAAATGGAGTTGCTGAACCCGCCCCCATTCCAATAGGCAGAATCACTGAAACTAACCACTTCCTGGTAAGTGGAGTCGAAGAAGCTAACCATATCCAGGTAGGTGGAGTCGGTAAAACTAGCCTCATCCTGATAGGTAGAATCGTAGAAATCAGCCCAGTTCTGGTAGATGGAGCGGTCAAAATAAACAAAATCTTGGTAAGTGGATTTATTAAAACAAACCTCACCCCTGTAAGTTGAGTCACTGAAGTAAACCACATTTTGATAGGTGGAGCTATTGAAATCAGCCCGACCTTGATAGATTGAGCCGCGGAAGTCAGCCCAGTTCCGGTAGGTAGAATCGTTAAAATCAGCCCGACTTTGGTAGATAGAGTTACTGAAGTCAACCCAATCCTGGTAGGTAGAGCCGCTGAAATTAACGGGTTTCGTGTAGTAAGAGTGTGTGAGATCTACGGGATAGAAGAAAATACTTCCCGAGAAGTCGTATTCAAAATCAGACCACGCCCCCGGGGTGTTTTCATCTGGGCCTTGTAGGCGGCGGTGAATTTCTTGAATAATGCTCAGACGAATGTTTGCCTCAGATTCTAGCGCTGCTTTGTCAGTGTAGAATTCTTGTTCTCTATTTTTGTAGAGACCTTCGGCTGTTGGGGCGTCTTGAATTAGCTCATCATAGTGGGAAGCAAGGGCAAACGGGGAGCGAATATAGGTACACAGGTTATTAATAATAACCTGTCCTTCTCTAACTCTTTCTAAGTATTCCAGGCTTTCGTCTAGTAGCCACTCGTCCGCGAGACCAATGAGCGTATATACACCACCCATACGGACTGGGGCACTCACGCCGCCCAGCTGTTCTACCGCTTTGGTGTACCGTCCTCGACGCTCTGCCATGCGCTCTCTGAAAGCATTTTCAAGACATTGCTGGGTCTGTTCTGCAAGAATTTTTATCTGGCGTTCATGGCTTTCAAGAATATCTTTAATAACTGCATAAATCTTGGCGTGATCATTGCTGTTTTTTCGGTAGTCGTCAAGCAGAGAAAATGCTTCTCTACCTGCTGGGGACCATGGAACCTCCTCCTCAGGCTGTTTCATATACTTGGTCTGCTGAGGTGGTGCTTCTGTATTATTCGGCGAGTCAGACGGTAATGCGGTAACTTCCCGGTGCCAGTCGTGGAGTTCTTGGGTGAGAAACCGCAGCTTTTCTGAGAGCTCTTTCTCCACTTCATGATTCTTCGCGGCAAGGAACTCATCATTCGTTTCTTCTAACCTGCGAAGGGTATTCTCCAGGTAATCCTTCTGGGCGGTTGATAGGAAGCGGCAGTCAAGGGGTAAGCCGTCAGGGGTAAGGGGAACGGGGCAGCCCTCGCTATTTTCAGTTGCAAAGTTATTATTGGGCGCGCCAAAAAGTGTGTTTTGCTGGTTTGCCTCGTCATAGAACGCAGGCGCGTATCGCATGAAGACGGAAGGGCGGCTGCTGTCTGTATCTTTACCAAAATCGATTGTGTCCCGAAAGATAGACCCGCTAAAAGCAGCTTCGTCCTCATAGATAGAGCCGCGGAAGTTAGCCCTACCCCAATAGATGGAACAGCTAAGATCAACCCCCTCCTGGTAAGTGGAGCCGGTAAAACTAGCCTCATCCTGATAGGTAGAATCGTAGAAATCAGCCCAGCTTCGATAAGCAGACTCGCTGAAGTTGGCATCACCCCAATAGGTGGATTCGTGAAAGTCTACCCAGTCTTGATAAACAGACTTGCTGAGATCAACCTCAGCCTGGTAGATGGACTCATGGAAATCGGCCCCGCCCCGATAGGTGGAGCCGCTAAAATCAGCCCGGCCCCGGTAGGTAGAGTCGCTGAAACCAACCCAGCCCAGGTAGGTGGATCCACCGAAATTAGCCGAACTTCGGTAAACGGATTCGCTGAAATGAACAGGTTTCGTGTAGTAAGAGTGTGTGAGGTCTACGGGGTAGAAGAAAATGCTACCTGAGAAGTCGTATTCAAAACCTGACCACGCCCCCGGGGTATTTTCATCTGGGCCCTGCAAACGGCTGCGAATTTCTTTCATAATGCTCAGGCGCACATCTGCTTCTGCTTGAAGTTCAGCCTTATGAACATAGAACTCTTGTTCTTTATTTTTGTAGATACCTTCAGCTGCTGGGCTGTCCTGAGTCAGTTCATCATACTCAGAGGCGAGGGTGAAAGGGGAGCAGATATAGGCGCAGAGCTTATTAATAATTAACTGCCCCTCTTTAATTTTTTCGTCTTCAGATAGGTTTTCTTCGTGAAGCCACTCATCCACAAGCACAACAAGTGCGTGCACACCACCCATACGAACAGGGGCTTCCTTGCTGCGAAGCTGTTTTACCGCTTGAAGATACCGTTCCCAACGCTCTGCCTTATGCTTCTCAAACGTGGTTTGGTGAGATACCTCTGAATTGTTCTCTACATTTTCGGGTGTATGCGGCATTGCTTTTAACGGTTCCTCACAGGTGAGTAGAGCGGCGTTTATTTCCTCCCCATCCTACAGCAGATACCCCGTATATGTAGGGGAAAGCGTCATCTGCTAGTTGCCGCCAGGCAGAGCAGTAGCTTCTTTCCTCCACGCTTGTATATTTTGGCTTAGGCTCTCCAATTTCTCCCGAAGGTCTTGCCGCTCTTGTGGGACCTGCGAGTCACGAAGAGAAGTTCGCGCCTCATACACCTCCCGAAACTTTGCCGCAAGATAGTCTGCCTGTTCTGTAGACAAAAAGCCGCATCCTAAAGGGAGGCCGTTAGCGCCGAGAGCTATAGAGTAGCTGCTGTTCTCAACCACAAAATTATTGCTGGATGAGCCAAATAACGCCGTCTGTGCATTCTTCTCAGCAACAAAGCAGGGTGAGTTCTGAACAAATCGTGAAGGGAACGGTTTCCCGAAAAAGTCGGTACCAAAATTCAGGGCACCGCAGAAAACAGACCCGTACAGAGAAACCTCGCCCTCAAAGACTGAATCACTCACAAAAACTGAGCTCCGGTACAGCGAGCCGTCGAACCCAGCCTCGCCCCGATAAGCAGAGCCATAGAATAAAGCCTCATCGTAGTAGAGAGACTGGTCGAAGAAGACCGATCCACCGTAAACAGAATCGTGGAAGGAAACCTCACCATAGTAAACAGACCAGTTGAAACGCGCCGAATCATGGTACGTAGATCCGCTCCACTGGGCTTCACCACAATAGGTTGAGTTGTTGAAGAAAACCCAATCGTAGTACGTGGAATCGCAAAAATAGGCGCTTCGTTCATAGGTGGAACCGCTGAACTCGGTGCTGGCGTAGTACGTGCACCCGCTGAAATCAACGGAATTCTGGTACCAGGAATCCTTCATATCAACCGGGTAGAAGAAAACACTATTCGAGAAATCGTACTCAAACCCAGACCACGAGCCTTCTACATAATTCCTTCTGTCGCCCTGAGGAAAATGGCGCAACCGGCGGTGAATTTCCTGCAAAGCCTGCTGACGAACCTTTGCTTCTGCCAAAAGCTCTGCTCTGTGCATATAGAAATCTTGGTGGTTCTCTCGATAGCTACCATGAGGGTTGGGCTTATTCTGCGAGAGCTCATCGTACCGAAATGCCATCTCAAAAGGGGAGCGGATGTAGGCGCAGAGAACATCAACAATGCGCTGGCCCTCCGCGTGCTTTTCTTCCGCCTGTAACGCTTGGTCGGTAAGGTATTCATCCGCCAGCGCCACGAGGGCGTGCACCGCGCCCAGCCGTGTGTACGAGCGGGCAGAGTCAAGCAGCTCAACGGCTTTTAGAAATCGCTCCTGCCGTGAAGCGTTCAATGTGCTCTTGTTGCTGGTGGTCATGGCGGGTGACTCCTTGCCTGGTGGTTGGAGGCGTGCCCCTTCACCCTACCGCACTCTTCGGGTACGCCACAGGATTTCTAGTTGCTGGTTAGTACATTCGTTGCCGTCTCGTGAACAACAAACTTAGGGAGTCTCGGTGCTCATATGCTCCCGGAACCACGCATCCCAGGCAGCCTCTGTATCGCCAGAGGACGGAGTATCCGGTGCACTCATGGGACGATCCGTTAACCCTTCACCAACCTGCGTTGCCGAATCTCGCCACACCAGTACGTCCGTGAGGAAATTCCGAAGCCTTCCGCGCAATTTCTTGCGTTCACCTGCATCTCCGGTCTGGCGCATCTCTTCTAGAATCTGCGAGAGTTCCTGCTCATGTTCGGCAAGATACTCCACTTCGGTAGAACTCATGAACCAGCAACCAAGCGGAAGCCCCGAAGTTTCAGCCTCCACACTGGCAAAAGTGTTCTGATCAGACCCAAAAATAGAAGCCGCATCATCCTCATTCGTGCCCGAAACGAAGAGCGGTTCTTGGGCGTAATCACATGCCCCCGCTTTAACTGTCTGCGCATACACAGACCCCAGATAACGAACCGCACCGTGGTATGAAGACCCGCTAAAATCGCTCTGGTCTGCATACACGGAAAAACCGAAATCCGCATTTCCTCGATAAACAGAGTGGTGGAATATTGCCGCCCCGCCATAGAAAGAGTTCTCAAAAATAGCCTGTTGCCTGTAATGCGAAGAACTGAAGTCACAGCCCGCACGGTACATCGAGGCACTAAAATCGGCAGAACCACTATACGAAGAACCGGTAAAACCTACCCAACCATCGAAGACGGAACCCTTGAAGCTCGCCGCTTCCCCGTAGGCGCATCCCATAAAATCGTTAGCGCCGTGATAGAGCGAACCCGAAAAATCGGCATCCCCAGCGTCGTAATACGAACCGTTAAAAGCCGTATCCTCATGGTAATTAGAGCGACACAACAGGGCACCCTGTGCGAAGAATGAGCCACTAAACTGCACCCGTGAAAAATACGTACACCCCGCAAAATTCGCGGTCTCACCCCAGAAAGTCCGTACAAAATCAACCGGGTAAAAGAACACACTACCCGAAAAATCATACGTAAACTCAGACCAGCTCCCCGGAACAACGCAATCGTGCTCTGGGTATCCATGAGGCAACTCCGCTACACCATCAGCTAGGGACCACCGCATACGGTTGCTGATCGTCTCGATAAGTGTCTGCCGAATATGCGCCTCCTCCCGGAAAACCGCACAATCAGCGCTGAACTTCTCGGGCGAGTCAGCGTAAAATCCGGTTAGTTCCTCTCTGGTCAGCTCGTAGTAGTGTGAAGTGAGCTCAAAGGGGGAGCGGATGTAGGCGCAGAGAACATCAACAATGCGCTGGCCCTCCGTGTGCTTTTCTTCTGCGGATAAGGATTCAGTGGCAAGGTATTCATCCGCCAGCCCCACGAGTGCGTGCACCGCGCCCAGCCGTGTGTATGAGTGGACAGAGCTAAGCAGCTCGACGGCTTTCAGAAATCGCTCCTGCCGTGAAGCGTTCAATGTGCTCTTGTCGCTGGCGGTCATGCGGGTGGCTCCTTGCATGGTGTGGTTGGGGGGCGTGCCCCTTCACCCTACCGCAGCCGATCAGCAATACCAGGGATTTCTTGGCGCAGAATGTGAAAACTAGGCGTGTACCCGTAAACGTGGTTGAGCACCCGGCGGAACCAACAAACACCGGGTGCTCAACTTTTCTCTATGGGATTATGGAGGACTCTACCCAATCCTCCGTGCGGTGTACACGTAGTATCCAATGCACGCCGCGAATTCCAGGGGAACACCAATCAGCGCCCACAACGCATCTGGCGAATTAGCCCCTGACATTATCAAGTTCACCCACAGGGGAGAGACCGCCACACACAGCACCGCGCCCACACCATTTACGGTGCGAACCAGGGCGCCGCCGCGGCGGAAGTTGAAACAAATATTGGCGGTCACATGCGCCAGTGCATACGCCAGCATGAACTGCCCAATCGGGTGGAACATCACGTGTGCCCACTGCGAATAAAGGTCTCCACCCAGCACCGCTGCAAACGTAAATACGTACGGTAATGCCAACCCAATCACGCGCGCCGTGTACAGGACTGACAGTATCTTGGGGGAGGTGGTACGGTGACCCGCCGAAACCTTGGAAGCGCTGAACGAGGCTCGCAGGTTCGCCGGGCCGTCGCTGATACGGCCACCACCGATCTGGGCTGTTCTTACCTGTGTTGCGCTATTGCTCATTGCGTGCTTCCTCAGTTAGTCGAATTTCCAGCATACTCTAAGGTTTTTTGAAAACTGTCATACTTTCGGATGATTTATCAAATCTTTATATTGCTATGACGCGGAACAACACGAAAAAGCGAATAGGTTGCTGTGTGGGATAAGCCAAAAATGGGCCTTCTTTTTCTACCCGGTAAGCGCCAAGAAGCCCCAACTGTCTAATAATGACGCAAAAAACTGGGGGTTAACCCTCAAAACTTTGAACGTGTTTTGACGGGAAGGCCCTCCAAGAGGGCAGGAAGAGGTGTCCAATATATGAACAATATGCTGGGTTATATGACGATATGTTACAAACCAACCCTTCACGGGTGCGTTACATCAAAGAAGGCGGAATCTGCACCAGCAGACCCTGTGGGTGGGTTGGCTGCCTGGCAGAACTCCGCCTCCTGCGATGGGCGCAGAACGACCTCTACTCTTCCTCTTCGTCCTGCCAGAACTGTGTATGCTCCGGGGCTGCGGCTGTCTTTGGAAAATTCTTAAACGTCAAATAGAACAGGAACCCGCTGGTAATCAGCTCGGCAAACGGCACGGTGATCGTCCACCACCCCACAAAGGTTTCCCGCAGGTTTTGTGACCACGGCATGAACTGAAGCACAATGCTCATAAACACCACAGAGAGCACAACGCCAGCCAGGTAGCGGCCCAATAGGGCAATAAACGCTGGCTGTTTTCCGCTGTTAAACCACAGCACGCTCAGTATCTCAAACAGCACATACAGGAGAAGGAAAAGCCCCACCGGGGAGAGCAGATCGGGGAACGCGTCAATAGTGATAGCGCGGCGCTCAACCAATAAAAAGAAAAGCGCCAAAGGAATAACTGTGTAGAGAGTTCTGCCCACCGCCAGGTATTTCACCAGGTTTTGGGTTTTACGTTTTTTAGCTGCTGCTTTTTCCGCCGCCGTTTGAACGCCCGGCACCCTCACAATCGGAATCATATTAGTGGGTGCGGGCAGGGTTGACGGTGTGCTCTCGCTTGGATTTTGCGGCTCCATCGCAACTGGCCTCTCTACTTGTCGGGTATAAGTAAGTATACCGTTGCCAATGGGGGAAAAGCGCTAGCTGAAGGAACGCTGAGGTTTATCCGCAGCTTGCCCAATGCTGCATCCCAAGGAATATGCGAGCGCACATAAAACCAAAGTAAAGATTTTCTATGCAGATAAAACTTTATTTTATGGGGGTTTATATGGGTATATATAGAATTTTTATGCTTCAAATATTTATGAGATGGGCAGAATAAAACCGGTCATTCGTCACTGTTTTTATCCGATAACACATACTCACAGAGCATTAGAAATGGCTGCACCGTCACCCCGTGGCACCATCCGGGCCGCCCCAACCGTCAGGGTACGATCAGCTCAATAGGCGCAGAAACCTAACCATGCGTCCTATGAGGGACAGCCCGCCAAACCGGTACCGTACCCAGGAACGGCTGGTACCCTGGGACACACCCGAATCCGCTTCCACATATTAGGGAAAGCCATGAACGTAGAGTACCCGAGTGAAAACGACTGCTCACGGCTACTGACCGCCGCTGCACGCGCACGGCTGCAGCTGCAGCATATGGCGGAATCACCCCTGCAATCTGCCATTATCGAAAGTTTTTTCCCCGAGGTTATGGAGCGCACACGGATTAAACGGGTAGTAGCCAGCGGATATATAGACTACTATCGCATTTTTGTAGACCGTCCTGTTTTCTCTGATCCCCCCAACGTGCTAAAAGCCATGAGAGAAGTGGCCCACTGCCTGGGGTCCGCCCTGACAGTCTTAGACGGTATGCGCGCTGTCCCTCCGTTTGGTGGGTCATCCCAGCGGGACAGTATTGCGCGGGCATGCGAGAAACAAACACACCGCGCGCTGCAGCTAACAGAGGACGCGCGGGCGCTTCAGCATCGAGTGGCGGGGGCAAGAACCACCGCAGCTGCCCTCGGGCGCGCAGGCACCCCGACTGCTACAGTGCCGCCGACATTCATTACGTACGCTGCTGTAGCCCAAGAGCTCGCCCGCCGCGCCCTCACCCTCAGCGAGTGGGCAGACAGAAGGCTGGATGAAGGCAAATACGGCAATGGTGCACCCGGCCAGACGGAGCAGCTGTGGCACCTTTGTCTTCAGGCTGATATGTACTCTGATGCCGCCGCGCACCTTATAGAACCAGCGCTACAGTACATAGAGGAGATGGAAAAACATCTGACTGCAGAAACATATTTCAGCTGGTATGAGTATGCGCAAAAGGTGGTACGGGCAATACGCGCAAACCTGACGCACCGTAACATTCCGATCATGGACAGGGTGTTAGAAAAACTCAATGCATTAGAGGCATCCTTATCTTTGAAAGGTGCCAATGCGGTGCCCGCAGCCGTACTTGTTCAGGAAGCAACTCTCCTAAGCGACGATGTATGCTACTGCATACTTCCCGATGACTCATCCGATGCCCTCATTGACTATATATTGGATTCTTGCGCTGAGGACGATTCTGACTCTTTACAAGTCAAAGAGCGAATCACCTACAGGGCGAACGATTGGTTGCCCCTGCCGCCACGATATCAAGGGCGTTTAGAGTGGCTTCATCTAACCGCCTTTGACCGGCCTGTACTGCCTATTCTATTTCAAAATGTTTGTGAATACCGGCTAGTGGACCAACAGATACGTGAAAGCCTTCACGCTGCCTACCCGCAGATACACGCCAGCGGCCCAGACTCCCCGCAGGCCGTGCAGGCCCTCACCGAGGCAATACAAGCCCATATTTTCTGTCCGCTAGAGACCCTCCGCCATGAGCACCTCCGGTTTATGCGCAAGTACAGCTAATCCTCACCAATAAGCTCACGCGCCCAGCGAGCAAACTCTTCCGCCGCCTCCTCAGAGACCCGGTGCGGCAGGTGCGCATATTCCGCAGCCGGGCCGGGGCTGGCCGGGGCCACAAAAGCCGTGGGGTGAAGCACCTGCCGGTGCTCCTGGAGCTCATCAAGTTCATCGAACGCCAGCGCGCGGGCACCCAGCGGAAGTTTCCCACTGAACCGGACAGGGGACTGGGCGGCACCCCGGTTAGTAAAAACATTCCGGGACGACGGGTTAAAGACGCAGCCCGTAAAAGAGACAGAAACATTCCCCCAGCCAACACTGGTGAAGAGCACACCATCGAAGAAACCCGAGGCATCAAAAATAACGGAGCCGGTGCTCCCGCCATATATTGAGTTACTAAAAGACACCTCTACCGCATATATGGAGCCAGAATAATTGACCGTACCGCCAGTAAAAGAACAGCCCGAAAAATGCGCGGCACCGTAATATTCACACCCGGTAAAACTGGTTCCCTGAGCAAAAACGGAGCCTGAAAAATCCGCATCAGCCCAGCAGACAGAATAGCTGAAATCGGCTGCAGCCGCATAGGAGCACCCATCGTGACGAACCGTATCAGCGTACCGGCCAAACCTAAAATATGCGGCGCCCTCAAAAACGGACCCGCTGAATATGGCAGGGCAGTCATACCCGGCACCGCCGAACTCGGCACCCGCACAGTACACGCTATTACTGAAATCAGCCACCGTACCGCAGTAGGTGGACTCATCATACAGGGCCAGCCCCTTATAGGTGCACCCCGCGAAAGAGGCATCGCCGCCGTAGTAGGTGTCTGTAAACTCAGCCAGCGCCCCGAACATGCACCGGTCAAACCGCGCCCCGCCCTTAAACGACGAAAAACCAAAAGAAGCATCACCATAATATGCCGCACCAGAAAAATCGGTGCACTGAGCAAAATACGCATGGCTAAAACAGGCTTCTTCCAGGAAAACGCAGTCCCTAAAAGCCATTTCTCCCGTGCAATATGACGCCTTCAACAGCACCGGGTAGAAAAATACGGCACCCGAAAAATCATAATCCAGCCCCGACCACCGGTTGCCCTCCGCCTCTTGCTGATCGGGAAGGCCCTCGGCGCACGGGGGAGTGCCGTAGTCTGACTCCTGCACGAATCGGTCATGGATAGCCTCAAGGATGCACCCGCGTACCAGCGCCTCAACCGCCAGGGCGGATTTCTCCGCCTGAAACTGTTCACGCTGCGGGCGGGACAGGCCCTCCGGGGCGTCATTAAGCAGACGCATATAGTACTGCGCCAACTCTGTGCGGCTAGAGGTGCTACCCGCCGGGAAGGGGGAGCGGATATAGGCGCAGAGCTCATGAATGATTGCTTGCGCCTCACGGTCAGGCTGGTTTGGGTTGGGGCGCTTGCTGGTGATCTGGTCTGTGGCTGGGGCGGTGAGCCATTCATCAGCCAGCTCTATGAGAGCCAGCGCCCCAGCCAACCGAGTATCGGCATCAGCATCAGATAGCTGGGATACGGCCTGCGCAAACCTGATCTGCCGTTTAGCGGGTATGTGCTCCTGATGCTGCCTCACAATATTTCCTCCATAACAGCCTTAGTTCCTGTCATCTGCCCGGTAGCCCCGCCTCAGCTGGTTTCGTCCGCCCACACAGACCCCGAAAAATTAGCAGAACCGCCGTACGTACTATGCGAAGCCGCCACCGTAGCGATAAACACACGCCTGAAAATCAGCGTCCTGATCATACAGACACCTCTCACGCCGAACAGGCCCCTCATAGAGGCTATGGCTGAAAATCGCCGGGCCTTGGTAGACACAGCGGCTAAAATCCACACGGTTGTAGTACACAGAATCCCCAAAGTGCGCATCTGCCAGATAGGTGCTGCCGCTAAAATCAACCGGCCCCACATACGTGCTGGTGAGAAAATTCGCGGCACCACGGTAGAGACACCGGCTAAAGTCCGCAGCAGCATGGCAGGTAATACCGTCAAAATCAGCCTGCGCATCGTACCTGGCGCCGGTGAAAACCGCGCGACCATAGAAATCACAGTAGCTAAAAACCGCCGCACCGCGGCAGTGAATATCCCTAAAATCGGCCGAGGAATGGTACTCGAAGGCGCTAAAATCTGCGTCATGGGCGAAAACAGAGCCGCTAACATCAACCTCTTCACAGAATGAGCATTCGCTAAAATTGAGCGGTTGCGCCCAATAACACCCCGCCAAACGAACCGGGTAGAAAAATACGGCACCCGAAAAATCAAAAACTAGCCAGGACCACGGCCCGGAGGCAGGCCCATCTCCGACGGCACCCAGGCGAGATACCCGGGCAGACACCTCAGCAAGAATACGTTCACGAACCCGAGCCTCAGGCGATAGCTCGCCCCATATTTGCTGCATTTTTAGGTGCGCTTGTGGGTCGGTGTGGGCAGAACCAGCAAGCCGCCGGTACTCACTCACTAGTGGAAAGGGGGAGCGGATATAGGCGCAGAGCTCATGAATAATCGCTTGCGCCTCACAGGCAGGTTGATCTGCGGCGAGGCTGTCTGCTGCGGCTGGGCTGGTGAGCCATTCATCAGCCAGCTCTATGAGAGCCAGCGCCCCAGCCAGCCGGGTATCGGCATCAACGCTACTGAGTTGGCCGGTCGCCGCGATGCGCCTCTGCCCGCGCCCCACACCCACACTCTGCGCGCCCAAGGGCTGGGCTGATTCGGGATACTGGGCTGCGGGTCTCATACGGTGCCTCTCTCAACAGGTCGGGCAACCCGGCAACGGGGAGCAAACATTTAGCATATGCGTGCACAAACAGCAGGCGCTCGCCCATCGCCGGCACAACAGACACACACCCACATATTCACATGCGGGCGCATATACGCGGTGCACCTGAGGCTACACCGCTACCGGCTGTGCCTCCTCCTTCGGGGCGTTAAGGCCGCGCACCCACCGCGTGAACCCTTTATCCTCCGGGCCCACATTCGCTAGATGCTCCAGCTCAGAGACAGTCAGCGCCCGCGCATTCTCGGGGTAGCCGTCCACCAGTTTAATGCTGTACTCGCTCTCGTCAGCGGTCGTAAAATCATTCGCCCGATCCGGGTTAAACACGCACCCGGCAAACGAAGGGGCCTGCTCCGAGAACCGTGCGCCCGCCACCGTCACATCCCCAAAATATGCGGCGCTGCTAAAATCCGGGTACTTCTTATACACGCACCCGCCCAAATTCGCCTTACCGCAGTAAATCGACTCATAAAAATTCGTGTAATTCGCGTAGGTGGAGCCGCTGAACGAAACAAACCCACGGTGCAGGCACTCATTAAAGTAGGTGTACCCCTGGTAGTCGCACGCCTCAAACACGGCCGAACCCTCATAGGTGGACTCACTAAAATCGGCGTCACCCCGGTAGCAGCAGCGGCTCAGGTTCACATTACCCCGGTAGGTATTCCCCGAAAGGTACGCACCCATCAGGTAGGTACACCCGCTCAGGTTCGTCTGCCCGCCGTACACGCTATCACCCAACACAACCGCCTTCTGGTAGGTGGAGCCGCTGAAATCGGTGTCCCGGTTAAATGTTGAACCGCCAAAATCGGCGCGCTCACGGTAGGTGGAGCTGGCAAAGTTCACGTTCTTGAAATACATGCACCCCGTCAGGCGGGCCTTACCGTGCCACACCGACTGCGAAAAATCGGTGGCGCCCTCATAGATGGAGCCCGCCAAATCGGCGTTCTCACGGTACACGCACCCGCTGAAATCCGCGATATTACCCCGGTACTGGCACTCGCGCAGGCTCACATCCGCCGCATACACACACCCGCTCAAAAGCGCCTGGTCACGGTACACGCACCCGCTCAAATCGGCGTGCAGGCCGTAGGTGGAGCCGCTCAGACGCACCCGCCTCTCATAGGAGGCATTGGCGAACGTGACGCTGCCGCGGTAGGTTGAGCCGAAGAAATCGACATCCCCATCGTACTGAGAATCCTCAAACCGAGCCTCACCCCCGTAGGTTGAACCGGCGAAGCTCACATACCCGCGGTAGACGGAGTCGCTAAAACGCACCTGCTCACCGTACTTAGAGCCGCTAAACACGGCATCAGCGGCATACAGGGACGCCCCGAAATCTGCGTCAAAACGGTACGTGCACCCACGGAACGACACCTTCTCACCCCACGCCGACTCGCTAAAATCCACAGGGTAGAAGAACGTGGCACCCGAAAAATTGTAGGAAAGACGCGACCAGGCGCCGGTGAGCATATCGGCCTCAGCCGGGACCCGGCGGGAACCGCCCGCACCGTCCCGCAGCTGCCAGCGCACCCTGTCATGAATCTCAGAAAGGATACGTTCACGCACCTGAATCTCGGCCTCAAGCTCGGCCTGCTCCGCACGGAACCGACGCATCTGCTCCAGGTCTTCGGGGGCATCCCCCAGCAGACGTTTCTGCTCAGCCGCCAGGGGGAACGGGGAACGCACATAGGAGCACAGCATGTCAATGACGGTCTGCGCTTTGCGGCGGCGCTGGGTTTTCGTCAGGTGCACCGCCTGCAGCCACTCATCGGCCAGCTCAATAAGCGCCAGTACGGCGCTCATGCGGGTAATGGGCTGAACATCCCCAAGCTGGCTTGCCGCCGCTGCGTACCTATCGTGCCGCAGCGCATCCTCAAGAAGGCGAGAGTCGCCAAGCGACGAGCTGGGTGTATTCATGGTTTACTCCTGCGTAAAAAGATGCGTGGCTGGGTGTAGGCTTTCAGCATACCCGAGGCGTGCCGGGCAACGCACACACTAATAACGAAAATAGATAAGTATAATGCGCAGCGAATATCTGCAGAAAACAAATAATAGACGGCCGGTACGGTGACCAGAACAAAGCTTTTACCATTTAATACGAGGGTGGTTTCTAGCCGCTGACATGCCGTATTTTTAGGGTTGTTCAAACGGCCGAGTGTGGTCTGCACGGTGACTGGTGCGGGCACGCCGTTGGCCTATCAGCGAGCATATTATGCGCTTTTTGCCCCGATATTATCACGGTACGGCGGGTGTGCTCGTGGGGTGCGGCGGCGGCAGAACAGCCGCCGCGGGCCGGTGACGGGTGCGGTGACAGAGCCATCACCGAATACGTTTATTAAAAGTTATGGGGAAAATATTCAAAAATATGAGGGGTAAAATGTATTTTTTATCAATGGTGAGAATACTAAAATAATTTTTTATGATATGTGCCACTGGTGGCCGGGGTGAATGTAACACTCATGTAAAGATTGCGGCATGGGGCACTGGTATTACGGGTGTTTACGCGTGTAGGAGCGGCAGCGGGCAAGCATGGGTGCAGTAAAAAGCCGTTAGTGAAGTACTGCATATGAAATATGGGATCAATGGTTGGGGTTTTAGAGGCTCATTCTCTATCAAAGAGTTAACCGCCCAAAAGACATAACTGTATACCCGGTATCAATAATTTAATGGATATTTCCCAATATCACAGGCATATTCCCAAGTCACCGTATTGATAACCTGGGCCGGGCGGTCGAGAGCACAGCTATATTCCTCTGATCTTTTCAAACCCGGGATGCTGGTAGCGCGGGTCTTGCATGGCGAAAACCCAGGCGTGCAGCTGCTTCTTGAGAACCTGCACCCGCTGGCGGGCAGCCTCAAGCACCTCCGGATCATCAACCGCCGGGTGGGTGAACGCCTGAACCTGCTGCCGGAAATAGTCGAGCCTGCGAACCTCCCAGGGGGCAAGCACCCGCGACCCCGCCGGGGGAGCGGTCACCGGCTGCGGGAAAGCATACTGCTCACCCGGGGTAAAGATACACTCCGTGAACCCCGGAATCCTGCCGCTAAAATCGGCGGCACTAAAATCCGTCGAAGCTAAAAACGCGGACTCCTCAAATATGACCTTCTTGCGAAACACCGTCCCGGTCAGCGCCACAGGCCCTGTAAACACCGCGTTGGCGCAGTACGACTTTTTACCGCATTCCGAGCCGCCAAAATTAACCGGGCCGTGGAACGCCGACCCCGACACCGACAGCCCGCGCCGGTACACGCAGCCTCCAAAATCAGCGCCACCGTAATAGGCGGAGCACGTAAAATCCGGGTGATGGCAGAACACCGAACCCGCATGGGTCACGTCCCCGTAGTACACGCTGGCATCGAACTGCGCCTGCTCACCCGGGCACTCAGTAGCCGCAGCCCGCCCGTAGTAGGTGCAGCCGCTCATATCGGCGTCCCGCTCATACACGCACTCCCGCATGAACGCCGCCCCCTCATAGGTGCAGTGATCCAGCGCCGCCCGGCCACCGTACCGGGACCCCTGAAACATAGCATCCCGGCGGTAGAGGCAGTCGCTAAACACCGCATCTGCGCGGTACGTGTTATCGGCAAAACTGGCCCACCCACGGTAGATGCTGCCACTATAATCAACCGTATTCTTATGCGTTGAGTCGTGAAGCCATGCTTCATTACCATAGGTGCAAAAACGCCGGTTAACCGGTCCCTTATAGTGCCCCTGGGAGAAATCCGCCACACGGTTAAACATGCACCGCTCAAAACTCACTGCACCCCGCCAGGTGCACCCGGCAAAGCGTGCCTTCCGGTGGAAAAACCCGCCCGAAAAATCGGCGGAACCATAAAACACGCACCCCTCAAAAACCGCCCTCCGGCCCCAGTACGCCCCCGAAAAATCAACTGGGTAGAAGAACACTGCGCCGCTGAAATCATAGGTGAGCGCCGACCACGAACCCGGCGCACCCCCGTGCTGCTGCGGCGTTTTCCCACCCGATACCGGTGCCACCGTATCGGGGGTGCGCAGGCGCGCAGCAATGGCCCTCAGAATACCGCCCCGCAGGTGCGCCTCGGCTCGGAAAGCCTCCAAAGAGGCCCGCAAACGGCGCTTCTTCTGTGCAGACCATGAACGCCGCACTGTGCCGTGCATGAGGCGTTGATACCGCTTCGCCAACCGAAACGGGGAACGAATATACATGCAGAGCGCATTAATGGTGACCTGCGCCTGCCGGAGGCGCTGCTTTCTCGGCACCGAAGCATCAGCCAGCCACTCATCGGCCACCCCAATGAGTACTTCTGCAGCCTCCCGCCGCGCCGCAACCTGCGCATCCTGCAAGGCAGCGGCGGCGACCGTGAACCTAGTGAGGCGGTCAGCCTCCACGGAAGCGGGCAACACCATAATGGAGCTAAGCCGCCTCAGTAAACACGCCCGCAGAATCTACCTCATCCGGGGCGCTGGCTATCTCATAGCGAACCCAGCGGATCAGCTCAGAGCGGGGCTGCTCAAACTCCCGCGCATTGGTCTCACGCCCCGCCCCGGCAGCCTGCAGCCGCTCAGCAAGCACCTGCCGCTCGGTGGCGGACAGGGCCCGCGCCCCCTGCGGGATCCCGCCCGCTAAAGGCAGCGGCTGTTTGCTCTTCGCTGAAACCTCAACCAGGTTCTCTGCGGCAGCGTTAAAAATACCGCCAGTGAACGCCGGAACCCGTGCGAAAGATGCACCCGAAAAATCGGCGGCCCCCAGCAGGTGAGCCTCCTCAAAATCGGTTTTCTTCTTAAACTTCACTCCCGAAAAGTCGGCCCCGTCGAACCATACGCAGTTATCCAGCCACGCCTGCCCCGCAAATACGCACCCGCCAAAATGCGCCGCACCCCAGTAGACGGTGAACGCCAGGTTAGCGGTGCGGCGGAACACCGAATCCCCCAGGTACGCGGCACTGTGGTAGATAGAATCCTCAAACCTCGCCCCCCGATAATAGGTGCAGTGCTCCAGGTTCGCAGTGCCATAGAAAGTGCTCTGCCAAAAATCGGCGTCCCCACGGTACACGGAATCAGCCAGGTACGTATACCCGTAATAGGTGCAGTCGCTCAGATACGCGGCGCCCTCCCACGTGCAGGCGCTCAAATTAACGTTCCCCTCATACACGCACCCCACCAGGCGCGCATCAGCACCCCAGACGCATTCGCTCAAGCCAGCCCCCGCACGGTACACCGAATCGCTCAGAAACGCCTCACCGTGGTACACAGAACGGTCAAACAGGGCATCGGCCCCGTAAATGGAGCGGGTAAAACGCGCCTGGTCGCGGTACGTGCACCCCCGAAAATTCGCGCCCGCACCCCAATACGACTGGGTGAAATCCACGGGGTAGAAAAAGACAGCCCCCGAAAAATCAAACCTCAGGTGCGACCACAACCCGGCGGTGACCTTCTCCGGGTCCGGGGTCGTGTTCGTGGCGGGCTGCCCGCCATCGGACGGCTCCCAGCGCACCCGGTCGTGAATCTCAGTCAGGATGCGCCCACGCACCTGCGCCTCAGCCGCCAGCTCGGTCTTCTCGGCCCGGAACCGGCGCGCCTGCTGCGGGGTCAAACCCTGCGGCTGATCGCCCATGAGCCGCTCATAGTCGTGGGCGAGCTGGAATGGGGAACAAATATAGGCGCACAGGGTGGTGATAATCGTCTGCGCCTTGCGGCGCCCGTGCTCCTGAGGGTCGGTCTCATCGGTGAGCCAGTCATCAGCCAGCTCCACGAGGGCGAGCGCCCCACCCAGCCGGATAATCGCCTCAGGGCTGCCCAAAAGAGCGAGGGCAGCCGTGTACCGGTCATGCCGCTGCTGGTGGCTCACAGAAAGGTGCGCAGTTGCTCCGGGGCGAGGGCTCGACGGGGAAGGCGTAACAGGGTGCATGATGGGGTGTTCTTCCGGTGAAAGGTCTGTGTCTTGTTATGGTTCGTGCAGTTCTTGAGACGGTATCGATAAATCTATGTAGGTTGATTGCTTTAGTGTACCCCGGTTTGCTGTGCCGCATCAGTCTGCTGTGAGCCCGTGCGCCCACCTGGCGAATGCCTCATGCGCCTGCTCCAGCCGCCGCGCCGCCCGCCGGTGCGCGGCCGAACCGGCCGGTTTATCCGCGAGCTGTTCGCGCCGTTGCATCACCTTCTGCCGCAGTTTAGCGAGCCGGGCCAGCTGGCCCGGGGTGAGCAGATGCGACCCCACCGGGAGGCCGCCCTCTAACACAATGGGGTGCTCCTGCTCGGGGGTGCGGGTGAACTCCTGCACGCTGTGGGGCGAGAAAACGCACCCGCGCAGCGATGGGGCGCAGTTCACAAAAACTGCGTCGGTGAAAATAACGTCCGCCAGGTACGCGGCGCCGCTAAAATCAGCCGCACCCTCAAAGACTGACCCCGAAAAGACGGTGCGGCCACCCCACGAGCCGCCGCCAAGCCACGCATCCGCGAGGAACACGCACCCGCGCAGGCTAGCGGGACCGTAGTATGCTGAAGAGCTCAGGTCGGCATCCCCAGCAAATGTGCACCCGGTGGCGGTAAACGCGCCGCGGTAGGCGCTGTACATCATCACCACCGTACCGGCGAAGAAGCAGCCGGTAAAGACGGTATCCGCCCCGTAGCAGCACCCCAAGAAGTAGGCACCAGCACGGAAAGTACACCCCGAGAAGTTGACGGCCCCGCCCCATGTGCAGCCGCCAAAATACGCCGCGTCCTGATAGAGGGACTCGTTGAAATCCGCCAGAGCTCGGTAGGTGGAACGGGTGAAGTTGGCGGTACCCGCAAAGGCGGAACACGAGAAAAGAGCGTCACGCATAAAAATACAGTCGCTGAAATCTACCTCATGCTCCCAGCATGAACCGGTGAAATTCACGGTGCACACAAAAACCGCGCCCGAAAAATTGAATGCAAAACCCGACCACGTGCCCGCCAGGGAAGCGCCCTCAGCGGAAGCTACTGGGTGCTGCACCCGGCGGTGAATCTCCTCCACAATAGCCTGCTGGATGCGCCCCTGCGCCCCGGCACTCTCACCAGCAGGCCCATTGTCAGCTGCAGTACTGAGCAGGGAACGAAGATACGCGCACAACCTGTCAATCGCCCCCTGAACGTGCCCGCAGCGCACACCCACCGGCAGGGACACCTCACCCAGCCACTCATCCGCAAGCTCCACCAGCGCATACACTGCACCCAAACGCACCGCCAAGTCACCACCCGTCAGAGCCGCGTACGCCACATCCCGCCGAGCTTCACGGCCCCTGCCCAAAGTCACTTGTACCCCTTTGACTCCCGTATCAGCTGCTATGACGCATTACACTGTGGGCCACCCATGCACCCCAAAAACCATCGTCTAGCGTAACGGAAACCAGCCGCCAGCCACCAGCAGCCCCGCAACTTCCGAACGCTACGCCCCCGCAAACACCCGGGCACGGTGCGCCTCCCACAGCCTCTTCACACCCCACGCCACCCCAACAGCTACCGCGAGCGGCACATACGCACCCCAGCTTTGCCCCGTAAAACCAACCACCAGCGCCACAGAACTCAACGGAGCATCCATCGACAACGCCAAAAACACTGCGGCACCCAGCACCCCCGCCGCGCTCAACAACCCCGTCACCCCCAACGGAAACCCCGAAACCCACGGGCAAACACACACCAGCGTCCCAGTCACCACAAACCCGCCCGAGGCGCCCAACGCCACCCCCGGGGTGAGCGTGCCACCATACGCCCCATGCCGCAAAGCAGCCACCACCAGCACCGCCTTAGCCACAAACAACCCCAGCGTGTACAACAAGGCGGGCACTGTGAACGACCCCACCAGCTCAGCCCGGTTAAACGTCTGCTGCACCAGCGCCCGGCCATTACCCATCACCTCCGGCAGCACCATTGACACCACACCCACCGCCGCAAACACCAGCGGAACCCGCCACAGCACGCCCCGGTTTGTGACCCTACCCCGCTGCGCCCACCCCAGAAGCCGCCGAAACCACAAGGCGCCAGGGGCCAACACCACACCCAGCAGCACCGCCAACGCAAGCGACTCCCAGCATGTTTGCACCAGCACCACCGGGTACGTAGCCTGATCAGAAATCGTCAAATGCGCCGTCGCAGTAGCCACCCCAACAGTGAACACACCCACCAGAACATTCTTCACCGACAGGCCCAGCCCCAGCGCCTCAAACAAAAACACCACACCCGCAACCGGAACCTGATAATCCGCCGCCAAACCAGCCGCCGCCGCAGAAGCCACCAGCGTGCGCCGCGTACCCTCCGGCAGGTGCCCCCAATCCGCAATACGTCCCGCAAACAGCGCACCCAGCTCGCGCGGGGCAACCTCCTTACCCACCGGCGAGCCCGCACCCACCGCCACAATCTGCACCAGCGCATGAACACCCTGCCGCACAAACCCCGGGCGGCGCTCAGCCAACGACTGCGCCCGCACCATAGACTCCACCGAAGCCAACGGCCCGCCACCCCACCGCCGAGACTGCAGCACATACCAGGTAACAGCAACACAAAAACCCACCACAACCAGCGCCACAACGCGCCGAGGAGTAGAAGAATAATACGTAATAATCGGGTGCAACATCTCATCGTGGCCGAACGCCACAACCTCAATAACCCCCAGCACCCAATGCAGCACAATAGCCCCGCACCCCGTGGCCACACCAACCAGCACAACCCACGCCAGAAGAACCGTATAACGCCGAAATGCTCTCATCATTCTCTTGTCGCCGCGCCTCATAACCACGTTGTGCACAAACGCCCGCAGGTCCCCGCGCACCATAGCGCTCAACAACCCGCCGGTTGGGGCAACCCGCGCCCCCACAGCCCGGCACACAGCACCTCGTGCGCACAAGCTTCTTCGGATGCTCGCGGCGTCGATTCGGGGTGTAAACCCAAGAACCACGTACACGCGGGCTCCCTACCCCCATTTTACTCTCGCGCAAGCCCACCACCCCTCCCCAGTAGGGCGCAGGTGGCTCATAATAGCCGGGCTGTATGCTAGATAACATACCCCCGTGGCGCGGGCGGCATGCGCCCCGCGACACGAACGAAGCAGACAGTAAGGATCGAAGATGACCGAACATATAGCATTCCTCGGCACCGGCTCCATGAACGGTTCCATCGCTGCCGGGCTCATCGCGGGCGGGTACCCCGCAGAAGCCATACGCGCCACCGTGCGCAGTAAAAACTCCATAGACCGCCTGCGCCATCAGTTAGGGCCTAACGGGCGAGATGCCGTCGTGATCGGGTGCGAGCTCAAGCCCGAAGCCAACCGTGAGGCGGTCAGCGGCGCATCCGTAGTGCTTCTGGGGGTTAAACCCTATGGAATCGTCGAGCTGGCGCGCGAAATTTCGCCCGCTCTCGCCCCGGATGCGCTCGTCATTTCGGTGGCGGCAGGAGTCACCCTCGATACGCTGCAGAAGGCTCTTCCTGCGGGTCAGCCGGTGATCCGCTGCATGCCCAATACGCCCTCAAGCGTGGGTAAAGGCGTGCTGGCGATCTCGGTGAGTGAGGCAGTGACCAAGGAGCAGCTTGCGCTCGCCGAGAAGATCCTAAAGACCGTAGGTATGGTAGTGCAGGTGCGAGAAGACCAGATGGATGCGGTCACCGCTGTTTCGGGGTCCGGCCCCGCCTACGGGTTCCTGCTGGCGGAGACTATGGCGAGTGCCGGTGTGAAGCTCGGTCTGGATGAAGAGACCGCGCAGAGGCTCGCATCCGCAACGATTGCGGGTGCCGGGTACCTGCTGGATAGTAACCCGGATGCCGCCGCCCTGCGCAAGGCTGTTACCAGCCCGAACGGAACCACAGAGCGCGCCATCAATACCTTTATTGACAAGGGACTTTTCGATCTCACCGAGGATGCGATGCGCGCCTGCGCCGCCCGCTCCGCTGAGCTGAGCGAGCAGTACACGGCTGACTAGTCACCCTGTCTGCGCCCATCCCTGCCTCTATTCAGAAGAGTTTTTTGCATTCAGAAGAGCTTATCGCTTCTGAATGCAAAAAACTCTTCTATATACAAAGGGGGCACCTAGTGGAGTAACCCAAAATCTCGTAGGGCTTGCTCAAGTACCACCGGGTTGCGAGAACTTACGTGATGCCAGTTCACCCGCAGAATTCTCCACCCTTTTCGTAAAAGAGCGTTCTCCCGCTCTTTCTCGCGGTCAATTGCCCAGCCGTCAGGATTCATCACCTGGCTTGTTTGCTTCACGCGCCCATCAAATTCGAGGATGACCTTCTGCTGTTCAAACCCAAAATCGCCAAAATACTCTCCCGCGTCGGTTCGCACCCGGTATTGTTCCTGGGGGTACAGCCCAAACTCATGCAACCTTAACCGTGTGAGGGTCTCTCCCGGTGAATCAGACTTATCGCTCATCAGCTGTGCGACCCTCCGTGCTTTAGCCGACCCTTTATGCGACAAATGGGTCAGAGCCTCATATAAGGCAGAACGCGTAACTCGGCTGCTTTTTCGTTGCCTGCTCAATGCCCCATCGGCAACAACCAGCGCTTCTTCTAGAGGTAAAGTTCGGGCGCACCCAATAACTGTAGAGAGCACATCGGTAGCTTTCACACCTCCGTAGAAGTAGGTGATGGGAGCCTCTAACGTGTGCCGATCTTGGTGGCTGGATATGCCTGAGTGCGGGCTTCCCGCCACTGACCTCACGTGAACTGTGCGCGGGATCTTAAGAACCGGTATCCCGTGCAGTATGGCGGCACTCAGATGCGTAAACACGGGATTTTCGCAAGATTTGGCGTACGCTATGACCCGTGCCAGGTGCTTCTCTTCCGGAGTCATCTTCTGCCACCGCAGGGTGCTCAGGTACTGGTTGTGGGCTAACCGGCGCGCATGCCCCTCACGAAGGAGCTGCTGAAGCCTCCGTGCCCCTATCCCTTCCTCTGATATTTGATAGCTGTTCTTAACCAGAGGGTATATGCGTTCTAACTGTTTACAACGTACACTGCTCTTGCTCATGACATATAGAGGACACGAATCTGAGGACGTTTTCGAGGCAGTCCTGGCCATCCTGTGGATAACCTGGGTGGTTACCTGCGCCTCTGCACTATCCACAGGGGAACAGTCTCATTTTTAGGGGATTTGTGGGGCGTATATGACGCAATGTGAAGAGCCGTCTCATCCTATTCAGAAGAGTTTTTTGCATTCAGAAGCGATAAGCTCTTCTGAATGCAAAAAACTCTTCTGAATAGGCTTGGGGCAGCAGACAAGGATAATGGCAAAGGTTAATGGTGATAGCGAGAGGCACGGGGGAAGCTGCAGAATCTACGGGCGGGCAGCAAAACGCTCGATCAGCTCCACCTGCCCCGAGACGATAAGAATATCCCGAGAGTGAATGCGCGTGGAGGGGTCTGCGTAGGTGAATTCCTCCCCGGGGGATTTAATGCCCACCACAGACACCCCGTATTTAGCGCGGATATCCGACTCCGCTAGGGTGAACCCGTGAGTTTCCTTCGGCGGGCGCATCTTAGCGATAGCGAAATCGTCGTCGAACTCAATGTAGTCCAATAGCCGCCCAGACACCAGGTGCGCGGCGCGGCGGCCCGCATCCGCCTCCGGGTAGACCACGTGGTGCGCACCGATGCGCTCCAGGATTTTGCCGTGTGAGGGGGTGATTGCTTTCGCCCAAATACGTTCAACCCCCAGGTCAACGAGGTTCGCGGTGATAAGCACGGACGCCTCAATCGAGGTGCCGACACCCACAACCGCGGACCCGAAGTCGTTTGCACCCAGCTGCCTGAGCGTATCAATGTCGGCGGCATCGGCGGCTACCACGTGGGTGAGCAGGCCCGACCATTTCTGCACCAGCTCAGGGTCTTTTTCAACGGCGAGCACCTCCTGGTTCTGGGCGTGCAGCTGCGCGGCGGTTGAGGCGCCAAACCGGCCCAAACCGATCACGAGCACGGGCGCATTGTGTGTATTAGCCAATGATGGGCCTTTCTTCGGGGAACTTGTAAAGGCGGCGGCGGGAGCGCAACGCCAAGGCGGTGGCGGCGGTGATGGTGCCAATACGCCCAATGAACATGAGAGCGCTGAGCGTGTAAATACCAGCGGGCGACAACTCGGCTGAGAGGCCGTTTGAGAGCCCGCACGTGGCGTAGGCTGAGATCACCTCAAACAGCACCCTGCTCAGGGGCTGGTCGGTGAGCATCAGAATAACACCGGACCCGGCAATCACGATACCGGCGCTCATCATGGTCACTGAGATAGCGATGCGCAGCACCGTGTCGGGGATAGTGCGGTTGAATGCCACCACAAACTGGTCGCCGCGTGCCTCCGCCATAATCGCCAGCATAATCACGGCAATGGTGGTGACTTTAATGCCGCCAGCTGTTGAGGCTGAGCCGCCGCCAATAAACATGAGCACGTCGGTAATGAGGCTGGTCACGGGGCGGATATCGTTCATATCGACCAGGTTGAAACCGCCTGAACGGGTCATGACGGAGGCAAAGAGCGCGCTGAGTATTTTATCCCCCGGGTTGTTCCCGCCGACAGTGCGCGGGTTATTCCATTCGGCTGCCCCCCACGCGGCAGCGCCCAGTACGAAAAGCACGCTGGTGGTGACGAGTGTGAGCTTTGCGGTGAGCGTCCACCGGCTGGGTTTAAGCGGGTGCTGCTGCAACGCCATGAGCACCGGGAACCCCATAGCCCCCAGAAACACGGCGATACACACGGGGATGATCACAAAAAAGTCGTGGCCGTACGGCACTATCCCGTCGGAATGCGGCGTGAACCCGGCGTTATTAAACGCCGAGATCGCGTAGAAAATACCGTGCCACAGGCTGGTGAGCGGGTCTTCGCCCAGCATCAGAAAACGCGGGGTCAGCAGTAACGCTATGAACGCCTCAATACTGGCGGAGGTGTAGGCGACGGTGCGTACCACGCTACCGACCTCACCTAGCCGCCCAATATTGAGTTCTTCTTGGGCGATGAGCTTGGATCGCAGCCCCATTTTCCGCCCGGTTGCCAGGGCCAGCAGCGAGGTGAGGGTAAGGGTTCCCAAGCCACCGATCTGGCAGGCGCACAGGATAATGACCTGCCCAAACATCGACCACTGTTCGGCGGTTGAGACGGTGGTGAGGCCGGTGACGGTCACGGCGCTGGTGGCGGTGAAAAATGCGTGATGCAGCGGCGCCATGTGCCCGTCATTTGAGGCGATCGGCAGTAAGAGCATGAGCGTGAAGAACACGATAACCAGCAGGAAGGTGCTGATGGCGGTTCGTGCGGGGGAGGAGAGTACTTTCGCGTCGATAAAGTCACGCAGGTTCTCGTAGGTGCGGGCATCAAGTAGCCGTGGCTGGTGCGTGCTTGCCCCCGGTGCGGACGCCTCAACGGTGAGCGCCCCGCGCCGGGCGGTGCCGGTGTGGGTGCTGCGCGCATCTGTGGTTTTTCGGCTCGGCAGCAGACTATCGAGCAGGCCGTGTTTTGGGGGCGCGGGGGTGGTGCGGGAACTGGGTGCGCCGGTGAACGGGGTGATGTCGCTGCTGTTCTGCTTGGGCAGGCGCCACCTGCGTAGGGTGTGCTGGCGTTTGAAGAACTCACGGGAGGTGCGCAGGGCCTCGCGTTTACGGTGGCGTTTGCGCCAGTGTGCGCGGATGCGCCGGGCGAGGCGTCCCATGGATTCCTCCCTTCATGGTGTGGGTGGGCGTCGGGTTTTAGGTGCGGGGTTTGGGCCGTGTAGGTTGTGTGGTTGGTGCAGGCCCCTGAACGTGGTGGTGCGGCCTCCTCTAGTGTATCCCCGATGGTGGTATTCGGTGGTGGGGCGGGGTGGTTTTTTCGCCCGCAACCTTCAACATGCAGTAAAACACATATTCTGTTTCAAGAATTTAATGGGCCGGGGTTGATAATGTCCAGTTAAGTGTGTGGTTTGGCGGCTATTGGGAACTGGCAAACTAGCGTATATATGACATAATCGATATATGCATGCAGATGTTTTTTCAGTGATTGCGGATTCGACCCGCCGCCGCATCGTGCGGCTGCTCGCCGAACAGACCCACACTGTTGGTGCGGTTGTCGAGAAACTGGGCATGAGTCAGCCAACTATTTCTAAGCACCTGAAAGTGCTGCGTGAGGCCGGTGTGGTGTCGGCCGTGGTTGAGGGGCAGCGCCGGCTGTATTCGCTGAACCCCGAGGTTTTCACTGAGATTACAGACTGGGTGGATGAGATTTTGGAGGCTGCCCGCGCCTCAGCGGCAGCTCACGCCCCGGTCGCGCTTCCCGGTGGGGAGAGCTTTTCCCCCGCGTTCCCGGGCAGTTCCGTGGTGGTGGGCGGATTTACCGGTGCGCACCAGCATGAGGTGGTTGAATCCAGTGAGAAACTCGACATTCCAGCCGAACTGCACATCCCATCCGACGCTGAGGAAGACAATGATGAGGAACCCAGCGCGGAAGATAATGACGATACTGCCGCAGGCGGAAGTGAAGAGCTTCAGCGCCGCGTTGTGCCGTTGAGCTCGAATAACCCCAATATCCCGGCTGAGGACGAGCCCGCTGTGGAAGAAGGTGCTGACTCGCACCCCGATCCGGCTGTGGGTGTTGTGCTCAGCGCGAAAGCCCCCGAAGAGCCTGCCGAAACGGCAGAATCTGAGGGCCTGGATGAGGAATTGGCCGGGAGCGAACAGAACGCCAGTGCCACATTTGCTGGTACCGGTGAAGTGAGCGAAGGCGTGGTGCCGATGCGCCCCTTCACCCCCTCCGCCTTTGCCTCTGACGAGGTGCCGCAATCTGATGAGGATAAAACACCTGTTGAAACTGCTGCGAAGGATTCCGCGAACGAGACCCAGTCGGTGGCTCCTGTGAGGCAGGGTGAAGACGATGAGGCAACTGAGTCCTCTGCTGGCGTGAGCCCCTGGAGTTCGGCAGGTGACGCCTCAGCCAAGCCTGCTGTATCGAATGAGCCTGCCCGCGGTAAGCATGAGGCTATTGACACCGACCCCGCCAATGAGCAGCCTGCCAAGAGTGAGCCTGTAAACGTTGAGTCTCAGGATGCTGTATCGGCGGCAGCTGACATGACTTCCACCACCGAGGATGCGTCCACGAAGAAGGAGCGTCACCACACGGGTGAGGACACGGCTGCCAGCGCTACCGAGTCTCGGAGTGAGCAGAAGGCCGCTGGACTATCCGAGGCAAAAACCGGGCAGGATGCTGCCGATAGCCCGCGTATCGAGGCATCAACGGCGAAGGCAGGCCGGGATGCCGCATCTGTGGAAGCCGCCGCCGTGTCTAAGACCGTGAAGAGCGATGAAGCAACCCTGACGGCTGACCCCGCTGACGGTCCGGACGCTGATGAGGATGTTGCAGCTCACGCGGATGATGCTGAACCCAAGAAGACTTACGTGGAGGGGAAGGGCACCGACCCCGAAGCGTCTGAGGATACCGAGGCAGCCGACACCGATGGCGCCTCAGTAGCCGATACAGCCGATGCGGGTGCTGAACCCGAAACGGCCCAGACCGTAGAGCCCAAGGAGGCTCCCGAACCCACTGAGGAGCCGGTGTTCCGGCCGATCCCTCAGCCTGCACCGTATGAGCAGGTGACCGTTAAGGAGGAACCTCGTGGCCTTCTGGCGCGTGTCTTTGGTCGCCGACGATAGCATGCCGCACCGGCGGCACGCTGAGAGATAGCGAATGGGGCGGGGCGTGCGCCCGTGTTCGCTTGATCATCAACTCATACACCTACCCTGATAAACCCTAATTTCCCGAAAGACGGAATCTACGTTGGCTATTCACCGTAAAATCCTCCGCTGGCTCGAGAACGAGCTCACTGAGGGCAACCTGCAGCTTGGCCAGGACTTGCCCGACGATCAGCGTATTGCCCGCGCGATTGGCTTGGGAAGAAGCCGTACCCGCGAGGGCTTGAAGACCCTCGAAGACATGGATCTGGTGCGCCTATACTCCGGTAAGGGCAAAGAGATTATCGCTCACCTGAATGAGGAGCCGGCGATGGCGGCAGCCGAGCCTCTGCGCCTGCACATGGCTGTTTCGCGCTACCCGAAACGTGACCTGGTGCAGACCCATATGCTTCTTGAAGGCTGGAGTGTTGCCAATATTGACCCCGGCGTCGCTGATTTCGGTGAAGTGGATGAGCTGCTGGAGGAGATGCAGGAGGGTGGGCACCCTATCCGGGAGTTCCTTGACCTGTACCTGGATTTCCACCTGGAGCTGAGCCGCCTTGCCAATAACGAGCTGATTGCTGGGCTGCTGATCGCTATCCGTCAGCCGACTTTCGATGCTCTGCTGTCGCTGGCGGGGCGTGTGCCGCTGTGGAGCAGCACCATGGAGCGCCTGAACGCTGAGAACCGCGCGGTTCTTGAAGCCGTGAAGGACGCCGATTCCGCGACCGCCCGCAACCTGATGATGAACCAGATGCGCGGCCTGTTCGATGAGGCTGGGGTGGATTTGGACGAGTCGGCGGTGGTGCTTACGGGTATGCCCGGGACTTCGGATCTGCGCATGTTTGAGCCGGTTGATATTGAGGACGATTTCGGCCCGTTCCCGGAGGAAGGCCCCAGTTTCGGGTGGGGCTTCGGCGCGGAGCGGTTCGGCAACGCCCCCGGCGGCGCGCCGGTGCCTTCATCCGGCTCTCAACAGGCTCGCCGTGATACTTCGCAGCAGCCTGGGCAGCGCTATGACGGGCAGCAGGGGCAACAGGAGCAGCAGTCTAATCTGCCGTTGAGTTTTGGTACGGCTTCCGGTCGTGCGGCGGCGGCGTTTACCCGCCCGTCTGAGGGTGCCCCCGCTGCTCAGGGCGGTAACAATGGCGCTTCGCAGCACCCCGAGAACGCATCTGGGCAACCGTATGAGGTTGATAATGCTGCCTCTGCACAGGCGCCTGACCAGTCAATGCAGCACGGCCCTGTGCCGGGTGGTGAGGAGCAGGGCGCAGCTCAGCCTACACCCGCCCAGGAGGTGCTGATTCAGGCCACCTCCGCGCTTCCGCTTCCGATTCAGCCGTTGCCGGTCGATCCTGATGCGTCTCAGCCGCTGCGTTTGACCGATGATGAGCCGCTGATTCAGGCCACGGCCGCTATTCCGCTGGATATGCGGGTGATTCCTGCTCAGGGTCTGCCCGAGAAGAAGCCTCAGCCCGCGGCGTCGGGTGAGGACGCCTCGAAGGGCTCCGCTAAGCCTGGTGAGACGCCCGCAAAGGCTGAAGGTGAACAGGCCGATAAGGCATCTGAGGATTCCCAGAAGCAGGGTTCTGCGACGAAGGATACGGGCAAGAAAGACGCCGAAGACGCTCAAGCTCCAAAGGCTAAGGGCGGGGCGCAGCCCGCAGCCGGTGATACTCCGGCTCAGCCTACCCCCGGTGAGGACAAGCACGCCGAAGGGCAGAGCGGTAAGGATCAGCAGGCCCAAGATCAACAGCCTCAGGAGCAAGACCAGGCTAAGCAGCCCCAGGGTAAGCAGGCTGGCGGCAAGCCGGGCGGCTCACCTTCGGGTTCCGGGCAGAAGACCGATGCCGCTAAGGACGAGCAGAAGAGCTCGGCTGAGGCTGTCCAGTCGCAGCTTGCGCAGGGCGAGCAGCAGCCTGCACAGGGCGAGCAGAAGGGGCAGAGTAAACAGTCTGCCGATTCCTCGCCGCAGGGCCAGAAGAACCAGTCTGATGGTGCGCAGCAGGCTGATGGTTCCGCGCCGCTAAAGGATGGCGGCGCGCCCAAGGACGCAAAGGCTTCGGCGGCCCAAAAATCCGCTCAGCCCGATGCCCAGAAACCTGATGCCCAGACAGCTGGGGGTCAGAAGGCCGAAGCGAAGTCCCCCAAGCAGGGTGCTCAGGACGATCAGCAGAAGGCCCAGGACGCTCAGAAGCAGGGCGGTTCCGTCCCTTCTAAGGGTAAGGATGGGCAGAACGGTCAGCAGGCAGCCGACAATTCGGGCGGTTCGTCTGCTGCGCAGCAGAACTCTAAAGGGCCTGGTGCTGCGCAGAAATCACCGCAGTCGGATGCTTCAGGGGTGAACGGCTCCGCCGGTAAGGATGCTGCTTCCCCCAAGAGCGGCGAGCAGAAGGCCGAGAAGGCAGCCGAGCAGGCCCAGGGAACTTCAGCGCAGGAAAGCTCAGCACAGGAGAACCCGGCACAGCAGAAAGAGCCAGCGCAGAAAGATTCGGCGCAGAATAAGCAGGACGCTAAAGCTGCACCCCAGAAGCCTGCCGGACAGGAACCTGACGCGCAGGGACCTAATAGTGCCGCACCAGAAACTGATAATGGTGCGGGCGACAATCGTGCGGATACTGCCGCCCAGAACGGTGTGAAGCGTAACCCCGGCCCGCACGATGATCAGGGCAGTGCTGAAAAGACTGGTGCTGCGCAAACTGATGCCGCTCAGGCTAATACTGCGCAGAGCAGCTCTTCACCGCAGGGCTCCGCCCAACAGGGCGGTCAGGCCCAAGGGCCGCAGTCCGCTCAGCCTGCTCAGGCCGGAAATCCTGACAGGAAGCCGCAAAAGTCTGCCTCGGGTAATGCCCAGCCTGCATCCTCACCTGCTGAAGACCCGAACGGTCACGCTGGTTCCGCAGGCGCGACTAATTCCCAAGGGCCCGCTGCGAACGAGCAGACCGGGCCGCACCCTGTAGCGGGTCAGGGCACAGCGCAGGAGCAGCCTCAGCAGGAGGTGCTGGGAGCTGTGCAGTCGCTTGATGGGCAGCAGGCACGCCCCATTTCGTCGCTGGAGAATCCGCAGGCTATACCCGCCGCACCGGATAACGGTAACGGGCAGGCTCAGCCGGATGTGCCGCAGCAGGTGCAAAACCATGCCCCCGTTCAGGAGGCACAGGGCCAGGAAACCGCACCGGACGCGCACAACCCGCAGAATCACTGGGATAGTGCTGCCCCGCGCACCGGTTCCACACCCGCCCAGCAGCCCCATAGTGGGCCTCACACCGGGCAGTTTGGGGTAAGCGGGCCTGCCTCGGCTGGTATCCCTATTCAGGGGCGTACCGGTCCGAAGCCCAAGCTTCCCGAAAACCCTGTGGAACGTAAGGATGCTGAGCAGCGCCGAGTGGCTGAGGAAAACTTGGCGCGCGCCGCTGAGGAGCGGGTGAAGGTGATTCGTGCCCATTCGCCCTCAGGGGTGGGCCGCCGTCACGGCCAGATCATCACGCCGGTGCGTGCTGCTGTGGCGTCTCCCTTTAGCCGCCCGGCCACTGGGCTGCAGTACCCGAGCGCGGTATCGTCACAACCGCAACCGCAACCGCAGCCGCAGCCTCAACCCCAGCCTGGCCCCGCGGCTCCGGCTGCTGCCGACACCGGTAATGCTGAGGCCCCGAACGGCACCGTGAACAGCACGCCAGCTGATGCTCTTGGTGTTGAGCACGCCCCGGAGGCTCTGGCGGAGCGGCCGCTGCCGCCGGTTGAGGTGCTGGCGACCACTCCGATTCGTATCGTTCCCGCGAATACGAGCGGAACCCCTATGGTGGTCAAGGATGAGCGGTCCACGGATGAGCGTGCGCCCGAGGAGCACGCCAGCGCTGAACGTAAGCAGGGCTGGCTTAGCCGCATGACCCGCTATTTGGGGTTGAGCTCGCGCGAGCAGGAGCAGGCTCTTCAGCAGCAGAATAACCCGCAGGATTCGGCGCATCAGCAGAACACTGCGAACCACAGTCAGCAGGTGTCTGCCTCCCCGCAGGGGGCTGCGGCAGATAACTCTGAAGGCGGCACCTCAGATGCCGCTAACTCTGCTGATGCGAGCCAGCACGGCCAGCAGTAGCTGGCGCAGGCAATAAAGCAAACACGCGGGCGTACCCTCAAACTGGGTGCGCCCGCGCAGCGCGTTAATGCCCGGGCATACCGGCATATTCTGGGGGAGGTGCGGGGCGTGCTGGAAAATCTTCTTGCGTGTGCGCAGGGGGTACCGCCTCTGCGGGGTCTTTGGGGGACGGCTCCTCATCTTTGGGTGCGTCGGAATGGTGCAATGCGGTGTTTCCTAGTACTCTAGGAAGGTAGCGTTCTCAAAACGCTGGGGCACTGCTGTGCCTAAAATGCTTTTAGAGCGTTTATACCGGTATAAACACCCCGGGTAGCTACCGCACCGAATGGGTGCGGCCGGGTCTAGCAAAGTGAGGAAATCCTATGGGTTCCGTTATTAAGAAGCGCCGCAAGCGCATGTCCAAGAAGAAGCACCGTAAACTGCTTCGTAAGACTCGCCACCAGCGCCGCAATAAGAAGTAAACAGTAGCTTCTGTGCCCCGTGCCCGGTAAGGGTTGCGGGGCATTGTGCGTTAATGAGGGCTGACGTGGGCTATTAGCGGCGGCTGTTGAACGCTAGTAGACTGGGAGCCATGCCCCCAGCTACACCTGAACCACCCGTTATTGAGCTTTTGACCCGCCCCGGCTGCCACCTGTGCGATGCTGCACGGTACACGGTGGCGCAAGTATGCACCGAATTTGGGGTGCCCTACACCGAGCTGAACATTGAGCTGTACCCGCAGCTGCTGCAGCGGCACGCCACCGAAATCCCGGTGCTGCGCATTGACGGGCAGGCGAAGGATTTTTGGCGTATTAACCCCAAACGGATGCGTAAGCTCATTGCCGCACGCATGCCTTAGTGCCAGCCGCCCCCGCTTCTGGCGAATTAGGGGCTATATGCGGCGCCCCTCGTTTTGGGGTAGCGTAGAAAATTTGAGAGACTGAGAGAATGACTACATCGGCTAAGGTCACGGTTCACCTGATGCGCCACGGCGAGGTGCATAACCCCGACCGCATCGTCTACGGGCGGCTACCCAACTACCACCTTTCGGAGAAGGGGCAGCAGATGGTTCGCATGAGCGCCCAGGAGTTTGCCCGGCGTCGGGGCGAAGGCGCGAACATTGTGCACCTGGTATGCTCCCCGCTGACCCGCACCCGCGAGTCGGCCGAGCCGATCACTGAGCTTCTGGGGCTTCAAGCTCACCCCGATGCGCGCGTGGTTGAGGCCGATAACTATTTTGAGGGCCTGCACGTGAACCGGCAGGAGCTTCTGAACAACCCGCGCCACTGGACGAAACTGTACAACCCGCTGCGCCCATCCTGGGGCGAGCCGTACATTGAGCAGGTGCGCCGCATGGCTCAGGCCATTAAGGACGCCGCCCGCACCGCGTACCAGCAGGGCGGGGACGGGGCCGAGGCCATCATTGTTTCGCACCAGCTGCCCATCTGGGTGACTCGCCTGGCGCTTGAAGGTAAGCTATTGCAGCACGACCCGCGTGCGCGCGAATGCAACCTGGCGTCGATTACTTCGCTCACTTTCGATAACCTGTTATCGGGGAACCCGCCGCAGGTGAGCAGCTACACGGAACCCGCATCGCCCCTGTATTCGGGAGTGATTCAGCTGCCCGGCAGCTAAGACGCAGGTGTCTGCCGTTCAGCACCCCCTTCGCACACACCACCGGAAGGAACGCATGACTCCCACCCATAACCACACCCGCCGCACCGCCCTGCGTGCGGGTATTGCGCTGTGCGCCTCAGCGGCCGGGGCGGGCCTGCTCGCTGCGTGCTCTGAAGACACCTCCCTGTCAAAACAGGCGAATTCGGGTGATAATAAAGGCTACATTGCCGGGGACGGGTCGGTGACCGAGTACCAGGAGGCTGAGCGCGGCGAACCCGTTGCGTTCACCGGTGAACTATTCGACGGCACCAGCGTGAACGCTGAGTCGTTGCGCGGCAAACCTACGCTCTTGAACTTCTGGTACGCCGGGTGCTCCCCCTGCCGTGCCGAGGCTAAAGACCTGCAGAAGCTCTACACCGACTATAAGGACAAGCTGGGGTTCTACGGTGTGAACGTGCGGGATGAGAAAAGCACCGCCGAGGCGTTTGAGCGCAGCTTTGAGATCACCTACCCCTCGTTTAAGGACGCCTCGGGTAAGGTACTGCTGTCGTTGAGTAAGTATGTGCCCGCCCAGGCAGTGCCGACCACCGTGATCCTGGATTCGCACGGTAGGGTGGCGGCACGCATCCTGGGTCAGGCGAACCCGTCGGTGCTGAAAACCCTGATTGAGACCGCTGTGAAAGGTGCCTAGCGTGCCTGCTGGAACCGGTATGATGCTCACCCCCGCCGCTGCGGCTGCCACGGCGGGCGCTGCGCCGTTGGCGAGTATCAGCTCAACCGTGCTGGATGGTTCCCTGTGGCTCTCCATCCCGTTGGCGGCGCTGGCGGGGCTGGTGTCGTTCGCTTCACCGTGTGTGCTGCCGCTGGTGCCCGGCTACCTGGGGTATGTGGCGGGTCTTGCAGGCTCGCAGCCGCAGGCACCCGAGGGCTCCGCGACAGCCACATTGTTCCAGGGGAAGAAAACGGCGGCGGCACATAACCCCGCACCCCAAAAAGCCGCAGAAAACACCAAACACCCGCCCGAGGCAACATCGGGGGTGGCTGTGGCGGACGCCCCCACCGACCCGAAAACCCCAGGTTCGCAGCCCGGTAAAGGGCGCCTTCACGCACAGCAGACCCGCCGTCACACCCGCCGGATGCTCGCCGGGGTGGCCCTGTTCGTGCTCGGGTTCTCCGCAGTTTTCGTCACCCTATCGGTGCTGCTGGCCCAGGTGGGTGCCGCCCCCTGGCTGAAAGGGCAGGCGTGGGTGAATATTCTGCTGGGTGCACTCGTGATCCTCATGGGCGTTGTATTCATGGGGCGGCTGAGCATCCTGCAGGTCGATAAACGGTTCCACACCCGCCCCGGCACGGGCCTGTGGGGTGCACCGGTGCTGGGGGTCACCTTCGGGCTGGGGTGGGCGCCGTGCATTGGACCCACCTTCGCCGCAGTGCAAACCCTCGTGTTCACTGGCGGGGCCGCAACCTTCAAGGCCGTGGTGCTCACCTTCGCCTACTGCCTGGGTTTGGGTGTGCCGTTCCTGCTGGTCGCCTATTTCGCGGCGCGCGGGGTGAACACCACCGGGTGGGCGAGCACGCATAAACGCGGGATTCAGCGTGCGGGCGGGGCGATGCTCATCCTGATCGGCATCCTTATTTTGACTGGCGCCTGGAACCACCTCATGGCCTGGGTTCAGGCGGCGCTACCGGTTTACGAACTACCAATCTGACGGGGTACATATGGCACGCACACACACTGACGCCCCGGCGCTGGGAATCACCGGGATGCTCCGCTGGGGCTGGACGCAACTAACGAAAATGAACACCGCCTTGCTGCTGCTTCTGCTGCTGGCGGTTGCGGCAGTTCCCGGGTCTATGTTTCCGCAGCGCATTCAAGACCCCGCGAAGGTGACGGACTATATTAAAACCCACCCCGGCTGGGGCGAGTTTGCCGATAAGATACAGCTGTTTGATGTTTTCTCCTCCGGGTGGTTCTCAGCCATCTACCTGCTGCTGTTTATTTCCCTGATCGGGTGCGTTACCCCGCGCGCTATTAAACATGCCAAAGACTGGCGTAAACCGCCCGCGCGCACCCCCAAGAACCTTTCCCGCATGCCCGTGCACCGCACGATCGATATTGACGCGGATGCACTCACCCCCCAGGCCGCGATAGAGGACGCTGCGGCGATCCTCCGTAAACGCCACTACCGGGTACAGATCCGGGAGGAAGGAGACGGGCAGTACTCGGTGGGGGCCGAACGCGGCTACCTGCGGGAGGTGGGGAACATCCTGTTCCATGTGGCGATGATCGGCATCCTGGTTGGGGTGGCGGTCGGCTCGCTTTTTGGGTACCGTGGCCAGAAGATCCTGGTGGAGGGGGAGACGTTCGTGAACTCCCTGATCGGCTACGACTCATTTACACCAGGCACGAACTATAACCCCGACTGGCTGAGCCCGTACGCCGTGACGCTCAATAACTTTCAGGTGCGCTACGACAGGCAGCGCGACAGCCACACCTACGGGCAGGATCTGGACTATAACGCCCAGCTGACCGTTCAGAACCCCGGCAGCAGCCCCGAGCAGAAAACCCTCAAAGTGAACGAGCCGGTTGATGTGGGCGGCACCAGCGTGTTCCTCTCCGGCAACGGGTACGCCCCCATTGTGAAGGTGACTGACGGTGAGGGGAAAGTTGCGTATGAAGGCCCCGTGGTGGCCCTGCCAACTGACGGGAAGTACACCTCGTCGGTGGTGCTGAAGGTGCCCGATGCCCGCCCGGCCCAACTGGGGTTTGTGGGCATGTTCCTGCCCACCGGCAGCTATGAGCGTGGGGCGGGCATCCCGCATTCGGTGGATTCAGCCCCGGCGAACCCTATGCTGGTGTTGCAGTCCTATTCGGGGGATTTGGGTTTGAACTCAGGCCAGCCGCAGAACGTGTATGTGCTGGACACCTCTAAGCTGACCGCGTTGAACAGCATGGCGAACCAGAACGGTATTGTGCTGGATGCGCAGCACCGCACCGCCACCCTGCCTGAAGGCAACGGCACCATTGAGTTCATGGGGTATAAGCGGTACGTGGGGATGGAAGTGCGCCACGACCCGGGGCAGAATATTGTGCTGTACTCGTTCGTGGTGGCTTTCGTGGGGCTGATTGTGTCCCTGTTTGTGGCGCGCCGCCGCGTGTGGGTGCGTGCCAGCACCAATGAGGGGGTGCTCACCGTAGAGTACGGTCTGCTTGCGCGCGGGGAGGACCCGCGTCTTGCCGCCGAGGCTGAGCGTATTACGGATGCTTTCGCCGCCCGGTGGGGGCTGGAATTTGCTGAGGAGCCCTCATCCGAGGAGCCGACTGAGAAAACCGAGGGGAAGTAACCCATGCTGAACGAGACATTAGCGCGCTACAGTGAGCTATTCATGTATATTGCCGCGCTGATTTACACCGTGGTGTTCGTGGCGTTCACCTGGGATGTGGTGAAGAATTCGCGGGTAACCCGCCGCCTAGAGGGTGCCGCGGCGCCTCGTGAGGCGGAGTTAGAGGAGGAACAGGCGGCTGAGCCTGTTACCGCGGGCGCGGCCAGCTCCGTTGCGAGTGCTGAGAAAACCGGCGGGAAAACCGCCGCGAAGTCGTCGGTTAAGATGAGCGCGAAAGCCACCCGTGTTGAACGCACCGGCGGCGCTGAGACCGGCACGGGCGAGCGGGGCGCCGGGTACCGGGGCGCGGCGGCACGCGCGCTTGAAGGCCACGTGGCGGACTCATCAATGCTGTACACGGGCCAGAGCCGCCCGGCGGCGCGCATCGCCGTGATCGTTATGCTGATGGGGGCGCTGGTACACGCGGCGGCGGTTATTATGCGCGGCGTGGCTGCGCAGCGTGTGCCCTGGGGGAACATGTACGAGTTCTGCACCACGGGCGCGCTGGTGGTGGTGGCCGTGTACCTGGTGGCGCTGATTTTCCGTGACCTGCGGTTCGTGGGCACGCTCGTGTCTGGGCTGGCGCTGATTATGATGTGCGCCGCCACTATTAGTTTCGCCACCCCCGTGGGGCACCTGAAACCGGCGTTGCAGAGCTACTGGCTGGTGATTCACGTGTCGATTGCGGTGCTTGCCTCCGGGGTGTTTACGATTACGTTCGCGATGGCGGTGCTGCAGCTGGTGCAGACCCGCCGCGAGCAGCGCATCCTGAACGGTAAATCGGGCGGGTGGGCGTTTATGCGCCTGGTTCCGAGCGCCCAGGCTCTTGAGAATTTTGCGTTCCGCCTGAATGCTTTGGCGTTTGTGATGTGGACGTTCACGCTTGCCGCTGGCGCGATTTGGGCGAGCCAGGCGTGGGGCCGCTACTGGGGCTGGGACACTAAAGAGGTGTGGACCTTCGTGATCTGGGTGGTGTACGCGGCGTATCTGCATGCGCGTGCAACCCGCGGCTGGGCTGGCCCGCGTTCGGCGTGGCTGTCTATTATCGGCTATTTGTGCATTATTTTTAATTTCACGGTGGTGAACATTTTCTTCTCGGGCCTGCACTCGTATTCGGGGCTTTAGCTTTAACGGCGGAAACTAGCGGGAAGGCGTTAGTCCTGGGCGGTATTTATAAGGTGTATGGGCGAAGCTGTATTAACCCCGCCCATACGTTTCAGAAGTGTGACTATACTTGAAGACTCAAAATATTACCAAGAAAGTAATTGTAGGTCATTAAAATATGTTGATCAATGTTCTAGGTTCTTGGCTGGTACCTTCGTATAATAGTGGTGCTGAATGATGTATGGTGTAGGCTTGATGACAACCAACCACTATGAACATTCTTAAGATGTTCTGAGATGTCTACCTGGTCACCCGCTGGGACGCTGCGGAATATGCCATGTGTCCAGTCCTTATTAGCTGGTGATGAGAGAAAGGTAGCCTGTGCACGCGAATACCGACCCTGTTAAGTTTAATTTTGCAGAAGCTGAGAAACTTGAAGCCGCCTTCCGGGTTTGTAAAACAACGCTTGAAAACCAAATGCGGGAGCGTAATAAAGTTACAGAATATGCAAAAGAGCAACTTGAAGGCCCTTATGGTTCATTGTTTTCTCGTAATGCTGACAGCCTCATTGAGATGGGATCAGAGCTCATTGAGTCCCTTCGGAATGCCGAAGATAATATGAAAAAATATATTGCTGCTGCCCATGAGGAAGTTCGTATTCGTGACGCGGCGGCTGATTGGGATTCTATGCAACATTCCTTTGAGATTATCAGGCACAACTACAGGATGAATGATAATAAACCTGTAAAGCCGGAGCATCGCCATTTAAAAGTCACAGATACTATGCCTCCTCGGCCTGAGCCGCAGCCTCGTCCTCATTATGAAGTATATAATTCAACTTCTTTGGGGAAGTATAACGAAAAAGTTTCTCAAATACGGACTAATCTTAAGGGCGACAAAGGACCAGAAGCCGAGTCATTTGTTACATATAAGGCAAATGCAGACGATATAAATATGAGCGATTTGGCTCATGGTAAGGTTTCGGGTATTCCTGAGCACCTTATTAAATATTACAACGTGATTAAGGGCATGAGCCCTCGTGTAGAGCAAGACTATAATGCGATGAAGTCCTCTTACGAAACTTTTAAAAGCAGTACTGATTGGGGGAAACTTGACGCAACAGATCTCATCGCTGCTGTTTATGTCTGGTCTCAAGATAATCTTGTAGAGGCTTTTCGCGCCGGAAAAATTGGGGAAGAACTCTGGAAGGCTGGAAGTCAGGGTGAGCTTAGCAAAACAAATCCCAATCTTTCAGATCCGCGTGTTTTACACTCTGTTGAGAGTAGCGTATTTGTAAACGATAAAGATCTTAAAAAGCTTCCGACAAAACATATGCTCCCTTATGTGCCTTCGGCGGGTGTTTTGGGCGCTTACCCTAGCTCAGGGTTTCGTAACGATCCGGTTAATATTGCGACGGGTAACTTTATTGAATACGAGCTTGATTTAGCGTTCGATAATACTGCCGCTACTGCTTTATCCTTGGAGCGCATGTATAACAGCTTTACGGTGGCACACCCAAAGATACTTCCTTCAGGAATTTTTGGGCCTGGGTGGTGTTCGACACTTGATACCCGCCTTAACTTCACCTCAGAAAGTGCTCAGTGGTACACCAAAGACGGTCGTATTCTACACTTTAGCCGTTCGGGTGACGGATATGACCGAACCCCGCAGGAGCCTTGGTGGCTCACCAAAGTACTGCCTAACGACGAACTGTATGAGTGGATCACGCAGATGCGGCTGCAGGCAGTTGAACAGGTGCACGACTGCAAGGCGGAACTTGCCCAAAATACCTATGAGGAAACAGGTTTCTCACAAGTACGTGAAGAATTGGCCTCCACGCCACATTACTGGATCATTGAAGACAATAAACACGCGCGTCACGTGTATAACTCGGCAGGTGCATGGGTTGGTACTGCGGACGGGCACCTGAGCGATGCGATGGTTCCGGTGTACGCTACCGTGATTATTGAGCCTGAGGGTGGATCTCAGCGTGTTATTACAGACCTCGTGCATCCTGTGGCACATCGGGCTATTCATCTGGATTATGAGCTGGATTCTGCTGGTGGGTTACGCCCTACTCAGGCTTATGCGTACAATACTGCGGGTGAGAGCGCGGGTGCTCCCCAAGCTGCCGTTGGGTATCGTTATGCCCCTGAAGGGGAGAACGCTGCGGGTCACCTCTGCGCTGTAGAGAAGATGAATGGTACCCGTACATATACCCACACCCCGGAGCATCTGATCCACGAGGTGACTGATGTTAACGGGCATGTTGAGGTTGCGAATACCTACGACGGCAATGGACGTGTGATCCGTCAGCATACGGAATATGATGATGATATCTCGTATAACTACACATCTGAGGGTGTGACAACTGTTGCCCAGGCTGAGACCGGCCTGAAGGTGAATATTTTTTACAGCGACCCTAAGGGGCGACTCATAGGTGTCATGGATGGGAACGGAAAACGTTACAGTATTCGGTACGGGACTGGCGATAATCGAATCAGTATTACTGACCGTGACGGTTCTATTACCAACCGCTCTTTTGACCGGTGTGACCGCCTCGTCCGCGAGCGTACCCCAGAAGGAACCGACTACACCTATAGTTGGGACGAGTATAACCGCATCACTGGGGTTTCGGTCTGTGATGCTCGGGACACCCTGAACCTAGGCACCCCCATCAATACTTTGTATGAGTATGCAGATTCGGTGAACCCCAATCCCTCAGCCGTGATTGCGGGTAACGGGGCAAAAACCCAGTTGATCTGGGACGAACACGGTCGTCTTATGGAGACCATAGACCCTACCGGTGTGCGCACTGTCATGACCTATGATCTTCATGGTGATTTGAAGACCGTGACGGATGGTGTGGGAAACACAACTACTCTGGTACGTGACGGTGCTGGGCGCGTAACACAGGTCATCGATCCGTTGGGTCGGTCTCTCCGTATCCGATATAACGCCGCGGGCATGATTTCCAGCTTCGAAGAAGCTACCGGTGCCCGGTGGAGTTTCGCATACCAAGAAGCACCAGAGACATCACAAGTACCTGCACTTTTGCGTGCTGCTCAACGTTTTGCCGCTCTAGAAAACACGGATATCACCGGCGATCAGGAACGAGGAAATCTGCCTCATACGGTGACGGATCCCTACGGAAATGTTACTACTCTGACCTATAACCGGGCTCGGGAAATTACCTCTGTTACCGACCCGTTAGGTCGCACTACCCAGAATATTTATAATCAGTCAGGCAACTTGGCCCAGGTTATTGAGGCATCAGGGGCAACATGGACTTATGAATATGACGGAATCCGCCAACTTATTGCCGCTATTGATCCTTTAGGTGGTGTGACTCGGTACACCTACAACCCTGTAGGGAACCGGACTTCTGAAACTGATCCCACGGGGGTTAAGATCAAGCAGGACATAGACCGTAAGCATGGTTTGGAAAGGACCACAAGCGCCTACGGTACCTCGTTTAAACAGGTTGATGTTTTTGGTCGCGTCGTCGCTCAGAAAACGGGGGTTACAGTAGGGTCTTCTGAGAAGCCCGACGCTGAAGAATTCATCACTTACGATCACGCCGGTAACCCCGTTGAAATTGTGGATGCGAGGGGCGGCCTAACCCGCATTATCCGTGATCTTGCGGGCCGCCCAGTGCGAGTGGTTTCACCTGCCGGGCGCGTGCAAACCTATGAATATGATGCTGCTGGCCGACTGGTGCAGTATGCGATGGGCCTTGATGAACCGGAGTCATCTTCCGAAGCGATACAAGATTCTGAACCCACACAGTGGGCTGTCACGCGCCTAGTGTATGATGCCGCATCCCAGGTGGTGAAACGCATTCTGCCAGACGGCTCTACGGAACATATTGATTACGACGCCGCAGGTCGGGTTATCAAAGTGGCGAAAGGTGTCCGCAGCGCCAGGTATGAGTATGACCTAGGCGGTCGTCTGGTGGGTCTGCGTGATAACACGTACGGTTATCGCCGTTTTACCTATGATGCTGCTGGTCAGCTGATTCAGACCGTTGATGGGCTGGGTAACCGCACCCATATGAAGTATGACGCTGCGGGCAATATTTCGCAGGTTATGGATTCCACAGGGCAGGTCACTCGCTACGAGTATGATGCTTTGAACCGTCTGACCCGCACCATTAACGCGGCGGGTACTGCGTATGAATATGGGTATGATGCGGCTGGCCGCCTGATCCGCGCTTTTGATGGTGTGCATGAGCGCACCTATGAGTACGACTACAAACGTGGTGGCGAGCTTCGGTATGCTTTCTGCGATGGTGTGCGTATTGCCCAGTATGGTAGTGAGAACCGGGGACGCATCGTGTGGGTGCGTGACTACGCGACGGCTCAGGCTCTTGATACCAGTGCGCCAGAAGAAGCTTATGTTGAGCACCGCTACGAGTATGACTCTGCCGGGCAGCTCATTAAGCGTTCCCGAAGCGCGGTCATTGACCCGCAGGCACTGAATGAAGAGCCTAAGATATCTGAACTTACGGATGTAGAGAGCCAGGTACAGGCGCTCAACGCCTTTGTCTCAACGGGTGCCTACACGCTCACATATGCTTATGATGCCGATGGTAACCGCACGAGTACCGTGACCCCTTACGGTACCTCACAGGTGGTATACGATGGCGCTGGTCATGTGGTGAGCCGCGAAACCCGCAGCATAGGTGAGAGCGAGCCCATTGTTTCCACCTATTCCTATGACGTGATGGGGCAGCTTGTTCGTGCGCAGGTAGGGGATATTGTCTCTACCTGGCAGTTTGACGCATCGGGGCGGGTTGCAGAATACGGTAAGAGCTTGGTGGCTGAAAACGGCTCTAACGCTGTGAGCAGTACTAAGAATCAGGGACTCACTGTATCTACTGAGCGGACCCAGATCACCCGTGATGCTGAGGGTCGTGTTGTGGGGGTTCAGACCGGCGAATCCCTCGTGATGTACTCCTATGACGCCGCAGGTCAGCTGATAGGTGCCCGCGAGGGTAACCATGAATATGAGTGGGCTTTCGACAACGGTCTGATGATGACCGAGAAGCTTTACCGCGTGGATGATCTGGAAGGTGCAGAGCCGCAGGCACGCACGCTCCTGAGCGAACGCTCCTTTGAATATAACGTTCTCAACCAGCTGGTTCAGACCGAGACCCTGGAGTACGCAGCCGCTATCGCCCCGGAGTTTGTGGGGCTGCACCGTGAAGTTATTAATCGCCTCACAACAACCTATGAGTATGATGCCGCCGGATACCGCGTACGTGAGCATACTGCCTCAAATCAGGGTATTCGCACTTCCCGCGAGTATGAGTGGGGAGTATGGGGCGGTCTCTCCTCGGTGACAACTACGTCAAATTCTGATGCCTTCCACACAGAGGTATTGGGTGTGCGCGGTGTGGCGTCCCGGGTACGTCTGGTGACTGATGCTGCGGGTGAGTTGGCGCAGATAACCGGTGCTGACAGGGCTTCGGTACCAGTGCTGTGGGATTCGCTCTCTGATACCCCACAGGTCTTGGGTGTGGGAGCTGTCACTGCCCCAGAAAATGACGGTGGGTTCTCCCAAGTAGGCGTTCCACAGGGGTTTAATCCATGGGGCGTGCCCGACCTCTCAGGTATGGCTCACATGCCTGGCTTCGGAAGTTCTGATCCGCTTAACCAGGTGCTGCCTGCCGGGGTTTCTTTCACGGGCGCAGGCAGCGTGCGGGTTGCTGGGTTAGACGTGATGGGCGCTCGCACTTTTGATGGAGCCTCCAAGCGTTTTCTCTCCACTGACCCGCTGGCGCCGGTAACTGGGTCACCGTGGTTCGCAGACGCATACTCTTTCGTGGGGTCTAACCCAATGAACATGGTGGATCCGTGGGGGACGACTGAGGTTTCTGTTGAACTCGCAAAAGACACGAGTTTTAACGGATGGCTGAGCAGGAACCGTCAAGAGGTATCACATGTGCTTATCGCGGTTGGCGTAGTTGCTGCTGTTATTTCCATACCTATTCCCGGTTTAAGTGCAGCAATTGTAGCGGGCGTCGTATCCGGTGGTACTATAAGCGCCGGAATAACGTTGAACTCTGATGCTTCGTTGAAGAGCGACGGATATGTTGACACTGGTGATGTGGCCTTATCAGCTGTTGTTGGAGGCGTTTCTGGAGGCTTTACAGCCGCTGCTTCTTATGGTGTCGCCTATGGTGTTGAGACGTGGGTGGTGCCTAAGGTCGTGCAGGGAGCTTCTAAAGTTCGCGGTACTTTTGCGCCCTCTACGGCATCTGTGGTTCAGCCGAGTGAGCGCATAGTTGCTGCGGAGACCAAGTTCATTCCGCAGGGCTCTAAACTCATCAATTCTTCAAATACTGCTACTCGCGCTGCAGCCGTGGAGTCGAAACTTACTTCGGCGTCCCCAACGGCGGTGGCATGGGAAAATGTACCGGTAGTCGCCGCTGGTTCTAAGGGTGTTACTACCAGTGTAAGTTCAGGGATCCCTACGCGGACGGTAACGGTGTCCGCCAACCAAGGGAAAGCTGTTCCTCTCGTGGCCACCGGGTCGAAGGGGGCTTCAAGCGTAAGGCCTGTTGGCCCTGCCCAGGTGGGTAAGGTTCCGCCTGCTTCTACTGTTTCAGCTTCGTCGCGGGGTACGCAGACGGCTGGTGCTAAAGGTGTTTCTGATGCAGCGAAGGTTGATAAGTCTATGTCTGTGGCTAAGGATCCTTCAAAATTGGATCGGTTGAAAGCTGTAGGTGCCAATGCTGCAGTAAATGGTATCACTGGTGCCGCCGTGAACGGAGTGTCGTATACGGGACAATCTTTGATGGGGCTTACTCCCGAGCCATTTAACACTGGCGAATTGTTTAATCAGATGGGGACTGGGGCTACGGGTAATATACTGGGTGGTTCAGCGAAGCCTGCTGCTGGTTCTATCGGGAATTATTTGGGTTTCAGGCCTGGCGGTTTTAGGCAGAATAGTTTAGAGGCTGGTCTAGCTGGCGGTATGAGTATGGCTAATGGTGAGTTGTGGGCTGGTCTGTCAGGTAATCCTACATCGGGTGGGGATAAGGTATATAACTTCTTGTCCGGAGGTACATTGAGCCAAGTGGGTAATTTCGGTCCGAAGAATCATAAGTTGGAGGATGTGAAGGTCGGTTCTTTGGGGCAGCCGTTGAAGGCTCCTGGGTATTTGGGGTCTTATCGGCAGATGGGGCTGGAACATCCTGCATTATTGACATATCGTTCTGGTCGTAAGC